>JGI994J12354_10003181_pt1 | contig 15492 bp, 13 predicted proteins | sample IntmicLarv3ML3BL_FD_12354 | JGI IMG/M metagenome (IMG submission 12354)
TGCGAGCTTAATAATTTCCAATCTTATCTTGTCGCTTTTGCATTTTATATAGCATATTTGGTGATGTCGATGCCGGGCGCTCTGCTGCTGAAGAAGATAGGTTTTAAGAAAGGAATAATGACAGGGTTTTTCATATTGGCCCTGGGGGCTTTATTTTTCGTTCCCGCAGCATTAAGCAGGACTTACGGCATTTTCCTTGTCGGCCTTTTTACAATGGGAACAGGGCTTGCGATTCTTCAGACGGCTGCTAATCCTTACGTTACAATAATCGGGCCGATTGAAAGGGCAGCTCAACGAATGAGTATTATGGGGATTTGTAATAAGTTCGCGGGAATAATTTCTCCCCTTATTTTTGCTGCGTTTGCCTTGAGAGTTACAGACAGCGAACTGTTTGCCTCGCTGCCTTTCCTGTCGGACGCCGAAAGAAGCATAGCTTTGGACGAATTAATACGGAGGGTTATATTGCCATATTCGTGTCTTAGCGCTTTGCTTATTATTGTCGGATTGCTGATACGCTTTTCGCCTCTGCCGGAGATTAATACCGAGAAAGAAGATGAGGGAACGATTGCTTCACATGGAGGTAAAACGAGTATTTTTCAGTTTCCGTATCTTGTGTTGGGCGCAATTGCAATTTTCATGCATGTAGGTTCGCAGGTTATAGCTATCGATACCATTATTGGCTATGCCAACTCAATGGGATTGGACCTGATCGCAGCCAAAACATTTCCTTCATATACCCTGACTGCTACAATTATCGGGTATATCATAGGGATAATATGTATCCCCAGGTTTATCAACCAGAAAAACGCATTGCGGATATGTACCGTAACAGGGCTTGTGCTTTCTTTCGGGATACTGTTTATACCCGGTAACATGATGTTTTCGGGCAATACTATAAGCCTGTCTATCTGGTGCATTGTACTGTTGGGACTGCCTAACGCACTTATCTTTGCAGGTATCTGGCCATTAGCCATTCACGACCTTGGGCGCTTCACTAAAACGGGTTCATCGCTTCTGGTGATGGGGCTTGCAGGAAATGCCATCCTTCCTCTTATCTACGGACAAATTGCGGATAGCACAGGTGTGAGGATGGCTTATTGGGTGTTGATACCGTGTTTTTTATACCTTATCTTTTATGCCTTTTACGGACATAAAATCAATTCATGGACTAAACCTAAAAAATAAAATATCATGCAAACGAAACTAAACAGGCGTAATTTTATCAAGCATGTAGCTGTAGGAACAGCTTCGTTAACCTCTTTTGGCGGCGTACTGCCAGCTTTCAGTGCAAAGAGCTATAAAAATATTATCGGCTCCAATGATAAGATTTTGATGGGCGCTATCGGCGTAAATGCTCGCGGAAACGCTCTGGCAGGTGGATTTGCTTTTGAAAAGGATTGTGACGTCATTCGTGTCTGTGATGTTGATTCGAGGGCTATAGAACAATGTAAGTCGACTATCGAGAAAGTGTCGGGCACGAAGGCTATAGGTCATACCGATATTCGTAAAATGCTCGAAGAGAAAGATATAGATGCCGTTTTCATAGCAACGCCCGATCATTGGCATGCGCCTGCGGCTCTTATGGCTATGAAAGCCGGGAAGCATGTGTATGTTGAAAAACCGACAAGCCATAATCCTGCGGAAAATGAGATATTAATAGAAGCACAGAAGAAGTACAACAAGGTTGTGCAGGTTGGTAACCAACGCAGGTCGTGGTCAAATGTGAGGCAGGCTATTCAAGAATTGCATAATGGTGTGATAGGAAAAGTAAGCTTCGGTAAATCGTGGTATGCCAATAACAGGGCTTCTATCGGAACGGGGAAAGTAGCTCCCGTTCCCGAGTGGCTCGACTGGGATTTGTGGCAGGGGCCGGCACCCAGAGTGAAGGAATACAAAGACAATATTATACATTATAATTGGCACTGGTTCTGGCATTGGGGTACCGGAGAGGCCTTGAATAACGGAACACATTTCGTTGACTTGCTCCGGTGGGGATTGCAGGAGGAATACCCGACAAAGGTAGTGTCTGTCGGCGGACGGTACAGGTTCAAAGATGATTGGGAAACACCTGATACCCAAACAATAGGTTTTGAGTTTGGAGAAAAAAACTCAATGACATGGGAAGGCCGCAGTTGCAATAGCCGCAATGTAGAAGGAGAATCTGTCGGGTGCGAGTTTTATGGCGAAACAGGAAGCCTGATAATAGGAGGAGGCAACACTTATAAAGTATTTGACTTGAAAAACAAGCTTATCAAAAACGTTGAAAGCGAGGAAGGATTTCAGGCAGGAAACCTTGTTAACCCCACAAAAAACTTAGATGCATACCACTTCAGAAACTTCTTTGACGCAATAAAAAAAGGCGAAAAACTATATTCCTCGCTAAGAGACGGATGTATAAGCACTTTATTGGTTCAGCTTGGCAATATTTCACAGAGAGTTGGCAGGTCTTTGAACATAGACCCTTCTAACGGACATATACTTAATGACCCCGAAGCAAACAAACTATGGAGTAGGGATTATGAAAAAGGTTGGGAGATGAAAGTCTGAAACTTAGGCTTTTATTGAGGGTATCTTTTTGCGTATTCTAATGCGCAAGCATCGAGAGCATTGTACCATTCTTCACCGAACTTGCGGATAAGCGGTTCGCGCAGGAATTTATATAACGGCAGTTTCTTCTGTTCGCCTAATATTTCGGCTGCTCGACAGACCTTCCAGCGATGATAGTTGACAGCTTTGTAATCCTTGTATTGCTTGACGCGTATGGGATACAGGTGGCATGAAACCGGTTTTATAAAGTCTGTGCGACCTTCGTTATATGCTTTTTCTATTGCACATTTGCAGATACCATCCGTATCGTAGTATGTAAAAACACAATCTTTGCCGTTTACGATAGATGTGACTATATCGTTCTCCCTGTCAATATATCCGATGCCTTGCTTGTTAATGACTGCCTGTGCTGCTGGCGATAGGTCGTTCCACAAGACAGGAAGAATCTTTCGCAACAGCTTATATTCTTTCTTTTCGAGCGGCGCTCCGGCTTCGCCATCAATACAACATTCGCCTTTGCAGCGTGCAAGGTCGCAGCAAAAATATCGTTCAATGATATCAAGGCTTATAATTGTATCACCAATCTCAATCACGTCTGCAAAATGAAAAATGAAAAGTGAAAAGTGAAAAATAATTGTGCATTTTAATTGTCAATTGTCAATTGTTTTATTGTCTTTGCATTTTATATTGTGCATTGCTTCCTTACAGAAAGCGACTCATTGTTTAATTTTTACATTATGGAAAGTTGTGCATTCATTTTCAACTTTCAATTTCAATTGATTAGGTTTTTTCCTGTCATTTCCACAGGTTGCTCAATGCCCATGATGTGCAATAATGATGGTGCTACATCGGCAAGAATACCGTCCGATACTTTCGCCGAAGTATTTTTTGTTATGTAAACGAATGGTACAGGATTCAGCGAGTGTGCGGTGTTTGGCGAGCCGTCTTCGTTAAGGGCATGGTCGGCATTTCCGTGGTCTGCAATTATAATTACTTCGTAATCATTTGCTTTTGCTGCTTCGATTGTGTCTTTGAGGCATGAATCTACTGCTACCACAGCTTTTTCGATAGCTTCATAAATACCTGTATGCCCTACCATATCACCATTGGCGTAATTACAAACGATAAAATCGTACTTCTTTTTGTTGATAGCTCCTACAAGTTCGTCTTTTACTTCGTATGCGCTCATTTCCGGTTTCAGGTCGTAAGTAGCAACCTTGGGTGACGGAACGAGTATACGTTCTTCGCCGTCAAACGGCGCTTCGCGACCTCCATTGAAGAAAAATGTAACATGAGCGTACTTTTCTGTTTCTGCCATGTGAAGTTGTTCGAATGATTTTGAAGAGAGGTACTCTCCAAGCGTATTATTAACATTATCTTTATCGAACAATATATACAGCCCCTTAAATTTGGCATCGTAAGGAGTCATTGTGAAATATTGCAAACCGGGAATAGTCTGCATATCTGCTTCAGGCATGTCCTGTTGCGTCAATACGATAGTAAGCTCTTTGGCGCGATCGTTACGGAAGTTGAAAAATATAACAACATCTCCTTCTTCTATTGTTGCTACCGGTTTGCCGTTCTCAATGTGAACGATCGGCTTGATAAACTCGTCGGTAACATCACCGGCATACGATTCTTCCATGGCTTTGACCATGTCTTCCGATTGACGGCCGAAGCCTTTTACGAGAAGGTTGTATGCCTCTTTCACGCGTTCCCATCGTTTGTCACGGTCCATGGCATAATAACGTCCTATTATTGAAGCGATTTTTCCTCCGGTAGTTTTCAGGTGATTCTCAAGCTGTTCGATAAAGCCTTTTCCGCTTTTGGGGTCAGTGTCACGTCCGTCCATAAAGCAATGTACATAAGACTTAGTGATACCGTACTCTCTTGATATATCCGTCAGTTTAAACAGATGATCCATCGAACTGTGTACACCGCCGTCGGAAACAAGCCCGAGAAAATGTATCTGTTTGTCGTTACTTTTTGCATATTCGTAAGCACGTTTTATTTCCGGATTTTCCAGTATAGAGTTATCGCGACATGCTTTGTTTATTTTTACAAGATCCTGATAAACAACGCGTCCTGCACCAATATTAAGATGTCCTACTTCGGAATTGCCCATCTGGCCGTCAGGCAAACCAACGTTTTCGCCTGAAGCCTGAAGTTTTGAATTTGGGTAAGTATTTATGAGATAGTCCCAGTATGGGGTAGGGGTGTTGTATATAACATCATCTTTTCCTTTGTCACCGATACCCCAGCCGTCGCAGATAATTAAAATAGCTTTCTTGTTCATAATTTTATATTGTTTATTTGATTGTTTTTCTGATGCAAAACTGATGCAAAGGTAGTGCAAGTCGAACACAATACAAAATAAGCACTGCTTATTTTTATTGTTGAGATGCAGCCTAACTTCGAATTTTCAAAGGTAGTGAAAATAATGCGAAAAATATGTTTCATAACATTATTTTTGAATCATAGGCCGGCGCAGATTTGCAAACTGTGCAGGCAGACGTTCTCGCATCGTACTTCTGCATATTTATTTGTATATTCGCAGCCTGTATGATTGAAAGAAAAGAAATAAATATAGAAGGACTGGGAACGGTTTTTGTACGACGTAACTCTCGTGCTCGCAGATATTCGCTGCGAATTGAGAACGGCAGTGTTCATGCGACGATACCGGTACGCGGAAGCGAACGTGAACTGTTGTCGTTCATTGATGAGAAACGCAGTCGCCTGTTGCAGTTATTGGAGAAAGCACCGCGTCGCCCTCTGCTTGATGAAAATGCCGAGTTTAAATCGCAGACTTTTTCTCTGCGTATTGTCTGCTCTAACCTTGATAATATTTATGTAACGCTAAAAGAAGGTGTATTGCTTATATCCTGCCCATTACAAACCGTTTTTTCTGATGAATACATACAAAAAGTTTTGTGGAGTATAATAGAAAATGCTCTTCGCCACGAAGCGAAGCGAGTACTTCCCGGTCGAACAAAAGAGCTTGCGGAAAAACATGGCTTCAAGTATGCGAAAGTCAAGATAAATAACAGTCACACACATTGGGGCAGTTGTACAGGACAAAAAAATATAAACCTTTCATTGTCGGTAATGCTACTACACGAACACTTGTCGGACTATATACTGTTACATGAGTTATGCCATACAGTAGAAATGAATCACAGCGAACGTTTTTGGGCATTGATGGATAAGGTTACTTGCGGAAAGGCCCTGTTATACCGCAGGGAATTAAGAAAATGCAAAATGTTAAACAATTGACAATGAAAATCAATTAACAATTGACAATGCACAACAGCAAAAGCAGAGCTTTTGAGTGAAAAATGAAAAATGAAAAGTGAAAAATATTAATACACGCTTCAACGATTAAACAATTAAACAATTAAGCATTTTCAACTTTCAATTTTCAATTAAAGAAGCAATGAATAATTAAGAATTAAGGGTGAGGTTTTTACAGTATGTCTTTTATCTCTTGCAGTGATTTGACGGTAAAAGTTGGTGTATTGTTAAAAGGCGGCTGAATACCCTTCGGATTCAGCCATATCTGATCTATTTTCGCATTTTGGGCACCTATGATATCTGCTTCGAGGCTATCGCCTATCATCANCGATTCNATGCGNCGGGAGTTTGTGTTTTTCAGGGCAAAGTCGAATATTTCCTTATGGGGCTTCTGTATTGAAATGTCTTCCGATAGAATGATGCGTTCGAAATAAGTGGCAAGCCCTGAGTTTTGCATTTTCAGTGATTGTATCTCACGGAATCCGTTTGATAATATGAAAAGGCGGTATTTGGGGTACAGATATTCAAGCAAATCGATGGCTCCGTCTACTAATTTTGTTTTTGTTGTTGTTCGAAATAAAAAGTCTTTATTAATCTTCAGCGCATCTTCTTCGCTGTCAATACCCATTGGTCGTAACATATAAAGCAGGCGTTCGGTAATAAGAGTCCGTCTGTCTATCTCGTGGTTACGGTATTTTGCCCAAAGCATTTCGTTGTGAGGCCAGTAAATGCTAAAAAATGTCTCGAACGAGGGATAGAACATTACGAAATTATAATAGTCGTAAATCTCTTCGAGACATTCTTTATTATTGTGGTAAGTATTCCACAAGGTATCGTCGAGGTCAAAAAACAGGGATTTATAATTTATCCTGCTTTGAATCATCCCACTTCTATTACAAGATATGAACTGAGACTCCAGAACTTGTTCACATTATCTATTTCAAGTATGAGATGTCCGTCTTCATCTTTTAAAAATTTGTATGATCCTTCGGGGTGATTTGTTCTAATCTTGGCTTTTGATGAGTACAGCGGAATCTCTCTTACGGAACGTTTGTCTATTGTTATAAAATATTCTTTGTTAAAATCACCCTGTAAGGCTTTAGACTTGGTGAATAACCCACCGCCTGAAAGAATATTTTGTTCTTTAAGCTCTTTTTTCGTTCCGAAGCAGTAGTAGACAGTATTGATAGTTTTATCTTGATTATCAATCTTTTCGTTTTGTATAATGTTAATATCTTCAAGGATTTTTATGTCATCGCTTAATCCTTCAACTTTAGTAGAGAGGTCTTTTATTTGCTCTTCCCTTTGTGTTAGTTCGCTTTGTAGTTTTATTATAAGCTTGCTTTTTTCATTAATATCATTTGTCAGACGATTAATGGTTTTTTGCAGAGCCGTCGACTGTACACTGCTCTTGTTCAACTTTTCCTGCAGTTCGGCAAGCTGCTGTTTGTTTTTCTTTAGTGTTTCGGTTATAAGCGACATATTATTTCTTATCTGTTGGCGCCTTGTACCGGTCAGTTCCGAGTCTTTCTGAACAGTAAGGAAATCCTCTGCTTCACGTATAGACTGTATATCTTCTTCGATTGCATTAAGGATGCTTAACATCTCGTTCATTTCGGCTTCGCTTTTCTTCAGTTCAAGCTTCAATGAGTCATTTTCCGATTTAGCTTTTTTATAATCGGAAGAATACTGTGTACATGCGTTGAGTGCAATGATACATATGCAAAAAACTAAAATCTTTTTCATATTTACAAACTGTAAGTTAATTAGACGTTATTATATTTTACTTCTTCTTCTTTTTCTGTTTCGAGCCTTCCAGTATTATGACAATTTCACCTTTTGGCTCGTTTTTCGTAAAGTGACCTGTCACTTCTTCGAGGGTACCGCGTATCGTTTCTTCAAAGCGTTTTGATATTTCGCGTGATACTGATACTCTGCGTTCATTTCCGCACGTTTCAGATAATTGTGTCAGTGTTTTCACTAATCTGAAAGGCGATTCATAAATAATAGCCGTTCGTTCATCTTCAGCTATTTCATAGATTCGTGTTTGGCGGCCTTTTTTGACCGGCAAGAATCCTTCGAAACAGAACCTGTCGTTAGGTAATCCGGAAATTACCAATGCAGGTATGAAAGCTGTAGCTCCTGGCAGACATTCTACTTCTATTCCTTTTTCAACACATTCGCGCACAAGTAAAAAACCGGGGTCGGATATTGCCGGCGTTCCGGCGTCCGATACAAGAGCAATATTTTCTCCGGCTTTTATTCGCTTCGCAATATGTTCTATCGTTTGATGCTCATTGAACTTATGGTGCGATTGAAGCCTGTTTTGTATATCGTATCTCTTCAATAATATACCTGTTGTCCTTGTGTCTTCAGCAAGGATAAGGTCAACCTCTTTCAGTATACGTATGGCTCTGATGGTTATATCTTCAAGATTTCCCACCGGAGTAGGTACAACAGTCAACTTCGCCATACCTATAAAAATCTTAATTCGATTACTTTTACGAAGTCTTTTATAGTAGGATTACTAAAATCCCAATGTAATTTTTCTTCAAGGAATGTCATGGAATCTTTAAAAGATGTTTTGTTGTTAAGAATCGTAATCACCTTGTTCATAACTTCTTCATTTCCTGCGAATAACTCCTTCCGATATCTGAAACGGTCGTTTAGGCTGAATGCTTTTCGCAAATCCGCCAATTTATTCTTTTCGATTGTATCATTCAAAGATTTATTTCCGTTTGCTACTTTTTCAGCGTAGCTGTCATTTGCAGTCTTCGTGACCTCAGCAGGAGTATTTTTTTCTTTTTGCGTCTGGTTTGGCACAGGTCTTGACGGTTGAATAACATCCTTTACATGAGTATTGGTCTGTACTCTTTCAATTTGTACAGGCTTTTCCGGTATCCTTATTTCTGATTTTTCAATTTCAGGCTCAGAATCCGGTTCTTCTTCAATTTGTTTTACTTCAGGAACACTTATAGGGTTTTCTAAGATAGCAGGCGGCGGTGTAACCGGTTTTTTATCGGTAGTTTCGGTTGACAGGGCAGGCACTATAGCATTTTCGTCGGTCTTTTTTTCTTTATCATCTTTAGAGCGCCCCAATCTGCTAAGGAATGATGTTTTCTTAGGACTTTCATCTTTTTGTTTCGGAATTTCAGGTTCGTGTTCACCTGTTTCTGCTGTTTCCGGTTTTTGAACTTCGTTTGCTGCAGAGGTTGGTGTCGGTTGCTTTTTGTCTATGTCAGGTGCCGGTACCGGTACCGTTTGTGTTGCGACTGTCTCAGATTCAGGCTTTTGATCTTGACTCTCGGGTGAAATATTGCGCATTTGCTGATGAATGGATAATATCAAAGCTTGATGTTTCTTCATTTGTGAAGCAAATAGCTCAACTTGGTCAGCTTCGAGAGTATGGATATTACTTTGTATCTTTTGTATCAGGTCGAATGCCTGACTGAAAAAAGAGACCGGATACATTTCCGAATCAATCATGCTGTTTGATAAGTCGCTTAATATCTGTAAATTAGATATTACTTCTCGTAGTTTATCATTATTCGCCATAACATTATATCTTAAAAGATTGAAGCAAAGATAGTGCAAGCCGAGCGAAGTACAAAAAAAATGTGTTTTTTTTTACATCCGAGACGCCGCCTATCTTCGTCCAAACACCTTCCGGTCGGCATTTTTTAATTCTTAATTTTTAATTTTTTAAGCGCCAGTTGACGAGGTAAAGTTTTTTAGTAGCGCGCGTAAATGCTGTGTATAGCCATCTATAAAAGTCTTCACCCATCATCTCTTCAGTGACATATCCCGTATCTAAAAAAATATTACTCCACTGTCCTCCTTGTGCTTTATGGCATGTCACAGCATATGCATATTTTACTTGTACGGCATTGAAGTAGGGGTCGTCCTTAATTTTTTTTATGCGTTCCGGTTTTGTTCGGATATCTGCGTAATTCTCGGCTACGGCAGCAAACAGTTTGTCGTTTTGCTCTTTCGAGAGTGCCGGCGACTCGCTTTGCAGCGTGTCGAGGATAATTTTTATTTCCAAATCCACATCGTAATCTATAAAACGCGCCATAATATTGCAAAAGCGAAAACCGTAAAGTTCTTCCGTACATCTTACCCGCAACACCTGTATTATCTCGCCGTTAGCAATGAAGTCGATATCCTTGTGTTCTTTACCCCAATAATAGTTGTTTTTTACTACCATAAGCCTGTCGCCCGATGATATTTCTTCTTCACGATACAAGATGCGATTTCGTATACCGTTATTATATATGTTTGCGTTTTTGTTCGAGCGACAAATAATCATTGTGTCGTCTATACCGGCATGACTATATGCCGACGAAATTTCTTCAATCAATTCTTCGCCTCCAATTTTTTTTATATCCGGAAAATTTTCGTTTTCAATTTTCGGATAAATATCTATCTCACCGTTACGAAGAGCGTTACGTATATTCGTTGCATTGAATAATATTCCGGAATCCTCATGTTGCCTCACAACTTGAGTAAGTTGTATATCAGTTACTTTGAGGTTATATCCTTTAAGATATTCGGCACTTAACGCCGGGCTTTCTGTGAGAGAAACCGGAGGAAGCTGTGCAGAGTCGCCCATCAGTATCAGGCGGCAATTTTCGCCCGAATAAACATATTGTATAAGATCATCAAGAAGGCATCCGCTGCCAAAAACTGCTGCACCAACATTTTCATTTGATATCATCGATGCCTCGTCAACGATAAAAAGCGTGTCTTTGTATAGATTATCAGAAAGCGAAAAACCTGAAAATTCATTAGAAAAACTCTTTTGACGATATATTTTTTTGTGAATAGTAAAGGCACTTTGTCCGGAATATTCGGAAAAAACTTTTGCCGCTCTTCCCGTTGGAGCTAAAAGGACTGTTTTTTGTTTTAATTCATTCATCATTTTAACAGTTGCTCCAAGCATTGTCGTTTTCCCGGTTCCTGCATATCCTTTAAATAAGAATAATCCGGTATTTTCGCCGGATACAAGAAAAAAAGCGAGTGATTGTAGTGCAGAAGCCTGTTCCGGAGTAGGTTTGAAAGGAAAATTCTCAAGTATTTTGTGTAGCACAAAATTATTTATCATAAAAAAATAAAATTATTTTGGGCATAAAGGTAGTTATTTTAAATAATCTTTTTTATATTTGCGGTGTGATTATTATAATTAAAAACAAAATATAAACTATGAAAATCGTACTTAACATCTTAATGGTAGCCACTATTTGCCTTCTTACTTACATGTGTGTAAATAGTATTAAAACATCAGAGGACTTTAAAAAACTAAGAAAAGTTCGTGAAGCAGCTATTGCAGAGCGATTAATTGACATTCGTAACGCGCAGATCGGTTTTAGAAATCATAATTTGACGTATGCCGGCTCTTTCGAAGAACTTAAGAGATTTTTGAATGAGCAAAAGTTACCATACCTTATAAAAGAAGGTAACTTAACGGACGAACAACTTAGAGCAGGTATGACGGAGCAGGAAGCTGTTAAAAAAGGAATTATCCGTCGTGATACAACGTGGGTACTTGCTAAAGACACTTTATTAGGCAAGGATTATAACGTTGCTATATTAAATAAAGTTCCGGGGTTTGAAAATGCTACGTTTAAATTGGATACCGCTACTTTACCTTCTCCTGCAGGTTATACTGTTGCTGTATTTGAAGCTTCCGTGTCTTATGATGATTATCTTGGGGACCTTGACCGTCAGCAGCTTATTAATCTGAAAGATGATCAGAAGAAGTTGAATCGCTTTTTAGGCTTACGTGTAGGTTCCGTTAAGGAAATCAACAATAATGCGGGAAACTGGGAGTAAAAACTAATAATATATTATGACTATACGCGTTCCGGACACGCTGACAGTTGATAATTCGGAAAAATATAAAGTATCCATCCGGCTTTGGCCGGATGGACTTTCTTTTTCAGGATATATACCATCGGAAAAAAATAGTTTCTTTACTGAGGCGATTTATTTCGATGACAATATGGATGTTGTCCGGTCATTGAAAAATATTTTTTTTGAAAATCCCTGTTTTTCATACATTTACAAATCTTATTATATTATTTTTATTTCAGGGAAATATACATTAGTTCCGGACGACGTTTTTTCCGATAAAAGTAGCGATTTGCTGTTTTCTTTTTGTCATGAAAAAGATGAGGCGGGAAAAGTTCTTATTCAACCTGTCGACGAACTAAACTTATCATTATTATATGAGGTAAACAGCGATATTTTTGAATTTATGATACGCTCAATCGTTAACCCTCAGTTTATTCACTATTTATCGCCTCTGTTGATTTCCTGGCAGAAGAATAGCTTTGATTGTTTTCCGAAACAGGTATATGCCTATATTCATGAAAAAATACTTGATATTATTTGCTTTGAACATGGTGATGTTTTGTTCGCAAATTCTTTTAATTATGAAAAAGATAACGACATTATATATTATATAATGTATGTCTGCAAACAGACCGGTGTTAACCAGCTTGATGATTATCTTTATTTTTGTGGAGATGTTGCGATATGCCAATCAGCTATTTCCGTTATAAAAAAATATATCGCCAAGGCGGATTATTTACCTCCTAAGATGAATAATTATTCGATAGCGAAGAATAAAAAAAATGTGTATATTGACGTTACAGCCTTAGTAGAATGCGTATTATAAGCGGTATATATGGTCGTAGGCGTTTTCAGGTACCTTCTTCTTTCAAGGCGCGCCCCACAACAGATTTTGCTAAAGAGAACATATTTAATGTCCTGACTAATTTAATTGATTTCGACGGATTGGATGCCCTCGATCTGTTTTCAGGTACGGGAGGTATTTCTTTTGAGTTGATTTCTCGGGGATGTCGCCGTGTCACTTCGGTAGAGCAGGACAGAGATCATTTTAACTTTATGCTTAAAGTTGCAAAAGAACTTAAAACAGAATCGTTAGATCCCGTCAAAGGCGATGCGTTTCGCTTTATTAATACTGTTCCGGCACGGTCGTATGATTTTATCTTTGCTGATCCGCCTTATTCGCTGACATCACTGTCAGATGTTCCACGCATAATACTTGAAAAAAATATCTTGCGACAGGATGGTGTTTTTGTTATGGAACACTCTAAAGAATATGATTTTTCGGACCTTCCTTTCTTCTACCGGCGCAGAGTCTACGGGTCGGTTAATTTCAGCATTTTTATAATAACGGAGCAAACAACCGCATAAAAGACTCCGATAATCGCCTTGTTATAGGGCGCTTACGCCATATAGAGAATGTTATTTCTTCACAGTCGTTTATGTCTTGCAAAAATAGCTCTTTCATTTTTAACGCTAAGTCTTCCTGATAGACAAATGCATTGATTTCAAAATTATGTTCGAAACTGCGAAAGTCAAAATTTGACGAACCAAAACTTGTCAGAGCGTCGTCAACCAGCAAAGTTTTGGAATGAAGGAAGCCGTTATTGTACAGATAAACCTTAACTCCTGCTTTAAGCATTTTGTCTATATACGAATAAGTTGCCATCTGCGCAGACTTTGTATCGGAGCGTTTCGGTATCATCAGACGTATATCGATACCTCCGAGAGCTGCCATTTGAAGTGCTTGGTTGAGAGCATCGGTCGGAAGGAAATATGGTGTTTGGATGTAGATATATTTTTTCGCGTTTGTTATGCAAAAGATATAAGCCTGCATGAGTGTGCGCCACTGGCTTGTGGGACCGGTCATGGCAATTTGCATCTTCATATCTGAAGAGGCTTGCAGTTCAGGGTAATATTCTTTCCCTTTTACTAAAATATTGCTTATTGCATACCAGTCAAGCAGGAATGAGGCTTGTAAACCATATACGCCCGGCCCCGTAATCCTGAAATGAACATCACGCCATAAGCCTAACTTGTTTCCTTCGACATAGCGGTCTGCGATATTCATTCCTCCGATATACCCCGCTTTTCCGTCAATAACGACTATTTTGCGGTGATTCCTGTAATTGACTTTGCTTGTCAGTATCGGAAAAGCAACTTTAAGATACGGGTAGACTTCAATCCCTTCGTTTTTCATCTCATTAAAAAACTTGTTCTTTGTATCCCAAGAGCCAACATCGTCGTATAACACACGTATTTTCACCCCCTCACGAGCTTTTTTGATCAATATGTTTTTTACTTTGTTTCCGATTTTGTCATCATTGAATATATAATATTGCAGATGTATGTGATGACGTGCATTTTCAAAGTCTTCAAAAAGCGCTTCAAATTTATCCTTGCCGTTTGTATAAATTGTTGCATTGCTTCCGGAGAAAATAGCAGAGTAGTTACTGTTATTTAACAACCGTGCTAAAGGCTGATATTGAGACGGTATGATCTTTAAGTCCTGTGACTGATTTTCTATTTTTATCTCTTCGCGAAATCTTTTGAACATTCGCCGCGAAATAATACGTATACGTCGATTATCGCGTCCGAAAAAGTAATAGAATATAAGACCTATTCCGGGAATAAACAGAAGTACTATAACCCAAGGGATGGTTTTCAGCGGGTTACGGTTCTCCAACAGAATAAGAAGCACTAATCCTACGATAGTACTGCAATACAATACTATAAAGATTATGCTCAGAAGCATCGGAAGTCCTATACTTACTAACATTTGGAATGATTTTTTGCTACGTCATTGCAAATGTAAGGAAGTTTTTTTATAATTTAGTTATAGTTAGGCAGTTTTATTGATATTCATCCCAGCTTTTTATCCTTATATCTTCCTGTTTCAAGGTGCAGAACGCTGTAATAAAAGCATCGGCAAGCCTTGCGTTTGTCAGTAACGGAATATTGAGGTCTGTTGCCGCACGACGTACTTTGTAGCCGTCATCAAGCTCGCCCGCAGTAAGGTCGCGCGGTATGTTGACAACCATATCTATCTTACGCTCCTGAAGAAGTGTCAGCGCCTGAGGTTCAGTCTTCTCGCTCGGGCGGTACGCAAGCGAATTTTCTATACCGTTCTCAAGCAAAAATTTGTGCGTTCCTCCTGTTGCGTAAAGCTTGTATCCTTTTTCAAGGAGCATACGTGAAGCGTCGAGCATCGCAACCTTTTGTTTTGACGTACCGGTCGATAACAATACCGCTTTTTCGGGTATGCGATATCCTACGGAAAGCATACTTTTAAGAACAGCCTCAGATGTGTCATCGCCAAGACAGCCTACTTCGCCTGTTGACGCCATATCTACCCCGAGGACGGGGTCGGCTTTCTGCAGGCGGTTGAATGAGAATTGCGATGCTTTGATTCCTACATAGTCGAGGTCGAACGCATTGCCGCTCAGTTTTTCGACAGGCAGTCCGAGCATCACTCGTGTGGCTATGTCTATAAAATTTATTTTCAGTACTTTGCTTACAAAAGGAAAGCTTCTTGAAGCCCTGAGGTTGCACTCAATAACTTTTATATCATTTCCTTTGGCGAGATACTGAATATTGAACGGACCTGAGATATTCAGCTCTTTTGCTATCTTGCGGCTTATGCGTTTTATGCGACGGATTGTTTCGACATAGAGCTTTTGCGCGGGAAACTGTATCGTAGCGTCACCGCTGTGTACGCCTGCAAATTCGATATGTTCGGATATGGCATAAGCGATTATTTCTCCGTTTGCAGCTACGGCATCCATCTCCACCTCTTTGGCGTGC
>JGI994J12354_10003182_pt1 | contig 15488 bp, 8 predicted proteins | sample IntmicLarv3ML3BL_FD_12354 | JGI IMG/M metagenome (IMG submission 12354)
CAATACCATATCGCGAGATGTACCGCGACGGCATATGCCGTGTAAACGATAGGAAGTACACGAAAACAATCGTGTTCCAAGACATCAACTATCACCTCGCCCAAAACGATGATAAAACGCAGATTTTCGAGAACTACTGCGATCTTCTCAACTATTTTGACGCGTCTGTATCCGTTCAGCTTTCGTTTATTAACCAATACGGCAATGCCGAGGAATTTCAGAAATCTATCGACATTCCCGATGCGGGCGACGACCATGACAGCATACGCCGCGAGTATGCGGATATGCTCCGCAATCAGCTCGCCAAGGGCAATAACGGCTTGACAAAGACCAAATATGTCACCTTCGGCATCGAAGCGGATAATCTCAAAGCGGCCAAACTCCGCATCGAGCGCGTGGAAGCCGATATACTCAACAATTTCAAAACGCTTGGCGTGGCGGCGCACTCATTAACAGGCGCAGAACGGCTTGAAGTGCTGCATAATCAGATGCACCCTGACGGCACAGATAAGTTTCGGTTTGACTGGAAAGAGCGTGTGCGAACAGGGCTTTCTACGAAAGACTATATAGCGCCCTCGTCATTTGATTTCCGTGACGGTAAGACCCTGCGAATGGGCGACCATTACGGCGCGGTATCCTTTTTGCAGATACTCGCGCCGGAATTGACCGACCGTATGCTGGCCGATCTGCTCGATATTGATGCACCTGTAACCGTGACGCTCCACATTCAGTCTATCGACCAAGCAGAAGCGGTCAAAACCATCAAACGCAAGCTGTCCGACCTCGATAAAATGAAGATCGAGGAGCAGAAGAAAGCAGTCCGGAGCGGGTACGACATGGACATTATCCCCTCCGACCTCGCCACCTACGGCAACGAAGCCAAAACGCTGCTAGAGGACTTGCAGAGCCGAAACGAGCGTATGTTTCTCGTGACGATTATCGTGCTGAACACATCGAAAAAGAAACAGAAACTCGATAACGACATCTTCTCGGCGGCGGGCATCGCGCAAAAATATAACTGCGCCCTCAAACGCTTGGACTTCCAACAGGAACAAGGGCTGATGTCATCACTCCCCCTCGGTGTGAATCAAATCGACATCAAGCGCGGGCTGACAACATCGAGCGTGGCTATATTCGTGCCGTTTACGACCTGTGAATTATTACAGCGCGGCGAAGCGATGTACTATGGGCTGAACGCACTTTCCAACAACCTTATCATGGCCAATCGCAAGCGACTTAAAAATCCAAACGGTCTTTTCTTAGGTACGCCGGGCAGCGGCAAGTCGTTCGCGGCAAAGCGTGAAATCGTCAATGTGTTCCTGCTCACACAGGACGACATTATCATATCAGACCCGGAGGCTGAATACTTTCCGCTTGTGAACAGACTTGGCGGTCAGGTGGTCAAGCTTTCGCCTAATTCTGCACAGCGAATTAACCCTATGGACATCAATGTTGACTATTCCGACGATGACGACCCGTTGACCTTAAAGTCGGACTTTGTGCTGTCGCTATGCGAGTTAGTTGTCGGCGGCAAAACCGGGCTTGAGCCTGTGGAAAAGACTATTATCGACCGATGTGTGCGGCTTGTGTACCGCGATTATCTCGCGAACCCGCAGCCCGACAAGATGCCGATACTGGAGGACTTATACAATCTGCTCCGTAAACAAAGTGAATCGGAAGCGCAGCGAATTGCCACCAGCTTGGAGATATATGTCACAGGCTCGCTAAACGTATTTAACGGACGAACCAATGTGGACATTACAAACCGCCTTGTTTGTTATGACATCAAGGAACTCGGAAAACAGCTTAAAAAGCTGGGTATGCTCATACTGCAAGACCAAGTTTGGGGACGTGTAACAGCGAATCGTGCACTGAAAAAAGTGACGTGGTTCTATCAGGATGAGTTCCACTTGCTCCTGAAAGACGATCAGACGGCGGCGTACAGCGTCGAGATTTGGAAGCGTTTCCGTAAATGGGGCGGGATTCCGACTGCCTTGACGCAGAATGTCAAGGATCTGCTCGCATCGCGGGAAATTGAAAATATTATAGAAAACTCGGACTTCGTACTGATGCTCAACCAAGCCGCAGGCGACCGCCAAATCCTCGCTAAGCAGCTTGGCATCAGTCCGCACCAGTTGAGCTATGTGACGCACTCAAACGCAGGAGAAGGCTTACTTTTCTACGGCAATGTCATCATCCCATTCTCCGACAGATTCCCGACCGATACCGAAACATATGCACTTCTTACAACCCGGTTACATGAAACGGGGACAGGCGCATGAAAATAGGGTTATGGGCGGACAATGTAAACTTCCCGTCATTGCCGATGATGAAGCTGTCGGCATATCACAAATCCATCGGCGATACGGTCAAGCTGATAGACGACCCGAAAGAACGCTTTGATACAGCGTATATCTCAAAGACATTCAACCTGCCGGGGCTTCGCAAAATACCCGTCTTAGACTTCACGCCAAACGCGGACGCAGTTCACTACGGCGGTTCAGGGTTCGCCATCACAACGGAAAACGGCAAAGAGGTTTTCAACCAAGGCAAAGATAAACCGCTTACGGACGAGATAGAACATATTTACCCCGATTATGGGCTGTATCACGACTTAACAAAGGATACAGCCTTCGGTTTTCTCACGCGTGGCTGTCCGAACAACTGCGGCTTCTGTATTGTCGGAAGCAAAGAGGGCTGCAAGAGCGTTCGTATTGCCGAACTCAGTGAGTTTTGGCGCGGACAGCGGCATATCAAGCTGATGGACGCAAACCTGCTTGCCTGCCGTGAGCGTGATACGCTGATCCAAGCCTTAATTGATTCCGGCGCACAAATCGACTACACACAGGGGCTTGACGCACGTTTTATCGACGATGATGCGGCGCGGCTTTTATGCCGCACGAATATTAAGATGGTGCATTTCGCGTTTGATTTAATGAAGCATGAGCGTGAAATCGTGCGCGGGCTGGAGATTTTCAGAAAGCATTTCACAAAAACCGACCGCTCGTGTCAGGTCTACATTCTCACAAACTATAACACCACCCATGTCGAGGACTGGTACCGGGTGCGCCGGGTTATTGAACTTGGCTATCAGCCCGATGTTCGGATTTACCAAAAAGGTACGCACGACAGGTTTCTGACAGACTTATCCCGTTGGGCGAACGCACACGCGCTGTACCGCTCTTCCTCGTTTGCGGACTATGTGCCGCGTGTTGACGGCAAACGGTGCGGTGAACTGTATAGCAGTATTATAGCAGCTCCCTGTTTAACTTGCTGTATCGGAACGGAGGCGGTCAAATGAACGAAACCGATGCACCGTTTATAAACGATGCTGAGAGCGAAATTCTAAAACCTTACAAAGTCAGCATTACTGAAACGCTCCAAACAGAAGTTGAAGTAATGGCCTATGACCTTGCCGATGCAGAGGAACAGGTCAGCGATGCATACAACAATGAGGCGTATGTTCTGACCGCTGATGATTATGTCGGTGCGGATTTTCACGCGGTGCTTGATGAACAAGTACTTGAAATTTTGAGAGAGGAGAGTATCGCCATGAACAAAAATACAACGCCCATTGCGGAAAACATGTATGTAAAAGAGCTGTTTTCTGTGCTGAGCGACAATAACCGAGATACAAGCGGCTTGTCCGCGCTTATCGGCCATGTCACCGATATGGAGGACTTTGTAAAACGCGCAGAAGACACCATTTCCGTGATGAAATCGCAGTTATCGGAACTGAAAGAGGTGCAAGACCATCCTGTTAAGGCGGCGCTGCAAAATGCCGTCAAAACGCTTGAAACAAAGGTCGCGGAGGTAAAAGCGAATCTTACCGAACTGAAAAACGGTATTGCCGAGGGCTGTAAAAATGCTGTTGCCGCGTTTAAGGAAAAAGGAATATCCGCACTGGATAAGCTCGCCTCGTTCTTCCATGTCAAGGATAATCTGGAGGGCTGGAAAAAGAACAATCAGCTTGTTATCCAAGCGGATAACAAAGCAATCGCGCAGATTAACGCGTTCGCAACAGAGTATCACAGCGCCGGACGCGCCATTAAAAATATGGCGCGTGTCGCAATCGGCAAAGCGCCGATTGATGCGAAAAAGGAGGCCGGGAAGCTGGCAAAGGCACTGTCCGCGCCGTACCGGGCACAGACCGCCGCCTTGAAGGGCTTGCAAAAATCCCTCGATAAAGCGATGGACAAACTCGACGGACTGGAAGCGAAAGCAGCAGCGAACCGCGAAAACCACAATATCGAGAAAAGACCGTCCATACTCGGTGCGCTTGCGGCAAACAAAGCGCGTGTTGCGCGTGAAAAACAAGAAATGCCTGTGCCGGAGAAAACAAAAGCAAAGGGCGCTGAACGATGAGCCACAGACAGCAACTAAAATCGCGGGATAAAGTCACTCAAAAAATGCGTCGCGACGGGCTTGTTACGCATAATGCCGCAACAGGCGCAGAGGAAAGCATCAGCAAGCGCACCGAGAACCTTGATTTGCGCGGGAGGAAGGAAGAAGCCTTATCCCAAGTTGAAACAAGGTCAGACCCACGCAAAGCCAGACAACGCAAAGCCATCTATGACCATGCAAGGCAAACCAACAGCGCGGGGGCTGTGGATTCCGCAGCGGCACAGCCGCTCGGAGAGTCTGCACCTGCAAACACGAACCAAGAAAACAGTGTGGATCATACCGATAGACAGCGTGAACCGAATCCGCCTGCATCAACGGCTGAGAACCCACAGTCTGCCGATACGCCGCGCCGCTCAAAGCCCGGCCCGGTTTCTGATGAACTGCCGTCCAAAGTGGGCAATTCTCCGCCTGTTAAAGAGAAACCACCGCAAGCTGACAGTGCGAAGGACATAGGCAAGACAGGAAAAGTGTTAGGAACAACAGAAAACCCAACAGCGCCGCAAGGCGCTGATAAATCCGGCAAGCTGCATTTTACTGAGGGTGAAACCGCGCCGGACAAACCAAGCCGCAAACTGAGCAAAGCGCAAAAACAGGCAGACCGCACAACGAAAAAATTGGAATCGGCGAAATCCAATCTGCCCTCAAAAAAGAAACTGCGCACCAAGCGTGTCTATAACGAGCAAAAAGGAAAGGCACAGCGTAAACTTTACTTTGAAAGCAAGGTAAAGTCACAAGGCGAACATCTCAAGGGAGCACTTCCACTGCGGCCTGTTAAGGCTGTCGGCAATGCGGCTATCGGCTATGCTCATAAAAAAATGTATCAGGTTCAGCACGAGAATGTCGCAACCGAGGCGGCACACAAAGCCGAAATGGGCGTAGAAGGTATTGTACGCTCCGCGCTTCGCCACCGCAAGACCGCGCCGTACCGCAAAGTTGCGAAGCTTGAGAAAAAGGCGATGAAGAAATCCATCAACCTAGCCTATCGGCAGACACTTGAAAAGAACCCGAAACTGAACAGCAATATCATATCACGCGTCTTTCAAAAGCGGAAAATCAAGAAGGACTATGCGAAAGCGGCGCGGGAAACACAAAAAGCGGCGAAAAAATCAGGCTCCGCCACTGCCAAAGCGACAAAGGCGCTTGCAGGCATTGTAAAACGCCACCCCGCCGCAACCGTCACCGTTATTCTTATCTCGTTTCTGCTGTTCGCCATGATGTCGCTTATCAGCGCGTTCGGCGGCGCGGCAAGCGGCGGTTTCGGCGGTATACTCACAGCTTCGTATCTCGCGGAGGATGTTGATATTGATAACGCGGAACTCGTCTATACGCAGTGGGAAACGGATTTGCAGTTGCAAATCGCCAACGCGGAAATCACGCATAGCGGGTATGACGAATACCGCTATAACATCGGGGACATATCGCATAACCCCTTTGAGCTGATGGCGTATCTTACGGTGGCACATCAAAATTTCTCGTACAGCAGCATTGCAAACGACCTGCAAGCGATTTTTAACGAGCAGTATCATCTGTCGTTTACACCGATAACGGAAATTCGGTATGCCGATCCAACCGACGCAAACGAGGACGGCGATTATGAGCCTTACGAATGGAGGGTTCTCACTGTCACGCTCACAGTAAAGCCGATGGGCGAAATCATTGTCAGCAGATTGAGCGGTGAGCAGCTACCGCATTACGCTGTACTCATGCAATCCAAAGGCGCGCGGCAGTATGTCGCAAACCCGTTTGAGTTTGAGTGGTTATCACTTGTCACTAGCCACTACGGCTACCGCATCCACCCTATCAGCGGCGAAGTTGATATCCACCGCGGTATCGACATTGCGGTTCCCATCAGCACAGATATTCGCGCCGGGCACAACGGGATTGTTACGTTTGCAGGCATAAGCGACGGGTACGGCAATGTGGTTGTGATTGAAAGCGACAACGGACTTGCCACCAAATACGCGCACTGCGACAGCTTGCTCGTCAGCACGGGTCAAACTGTAACAGTCGGCGATGTAATCGCAAAATCAGGCAATTCGGGAACTTCAACAGGGCCGCATCTGCATCTGGAAGTGATGAAAGACGGAATCTACCTAAATCCAATCTTTTTCGCGGACGCAGGAAGCTACAGCCTCACACCAAGCTACGGCTATGCAGGGGAAGCTATGGGCAACGGTACATATGCCGCACTGATTACGGAAGCGGAGAAATACCTCGGATTTCCATATGTTTGGAGCGGTTCTTCCCCGTCAACCTCGTTCGATTGCAGCGGTTACGTTTCTTGGGTGTTCAACCGGAGCGGTGCCGCAAGCTTCGGACGAACAACGGCGCAGGGAATATACAACCTCACAACCCCTGTCGCGCCAAGTGAAGCGAGGCCGGGCGACCTCGTGTTTTTCCATTCGACATATTCAAGCCCAAACCCTGTCACCCATATCGGCATCTATGTCGGCTATGTAAACGGCCATCCGACTATGCTGCATTGCGGTGATCCAATCCAATACGAGCGGATAGATACGACCTATTGGCAAAGTAAATTTTTTGCCTTTGGCAGAATGTAGGAGGTACATATGCAAAGCATCACAAACGCGAAAATCGAAAAGGCAAAGGCCGACATCACCAAAACAAAGGCAAAAATCACCGAAATTCAGGCCAAGCTGCGCGGGCAGGAACGGCACTTGAAAAGCCTTGAAGATTTGGAGATTGTCGCCCAATTTCGCAAAGAAAAGTTCAGTGACGATAACTATGCGGCGATTGGTAAACCGCTCGACGCGGAAACTCGCGCCAACCAAAACAACAAGGAGGAATTGTTCGATGACACCGCACAAAACCAATAGCGCGGCCTTGCGCCGCCTTTTCCCCATGTGCACGCTGATGCTTGTCGTCAGCGTGTTCTTTTTTATAAGCGGAACCACGGCGCTTGCCGCCGCACCGGGAGCGGAAACGCTGTCCGTGGAGGACGCATGGCTCACAGGCGACACATTACATATCGCTGTCACAGACAGCATCAACGGCGATAAACAGACTTTAGAGTTGAACCTCAGCGACTATGCCAAATCCGGCGATGAATATGTCACTGTACAGGCAACGGACAGTACAGGGCGCGTTTCAAACGCCCTTCAATTCAAGAACCCGTACTATCAGCCGACTTCTGAAACAAAGGACAGCGGAACCGACGGTAATAACGGAACTGCGCCTGTTGCGACTGCACAGACTGATACAAACAGCCCCGCAGAATCGGCAATAGCAGACGGCGGGAATCCGTTTACACCGGATGGCACAGGCACGGTCGTGGACAACGCAACAGACGGTGACGGTAAGGAGTTCTTCACTGTGGAAACCCCGGACGGCAACGTGTTTTATCTGATTGTAGACCGCGAACGGGCAACGGATAATGTCTATCTTTTGAACGCCGTCACGGAACACGACCTTGCTTCATTGGCAAAACCGGGCAACGGCATGACGCAGAGCGCGATTCAAACACCCGAACCGCTGCCTGCTGCCACTGAAACGCCGGAGCCTGACCCCGAACCGACAACGCCTGTGACACCTGCTAAAGAAAGCGGCGGCAACAGCGGTACGCTTATGTTTATCGTGATTGCGGTACTCGCGGTCGGCGGCGGCGGGTATTACTTCAAGATTATCCGCCCGAAGCAAAATGGCGGCGATGACAGTTATGACGACGAGCCGGAGGATTACGGTGATACGGATGATGAGGAATACGATCTTGATGACAGCGGGGAGGACGACGAATAATGAAACGAATACTTTCTATCACCTGCCTTGCGGCTATTCTGCTGTGCTGTTCCATTCCCGCGTTCGCGTCTGCTATGCCGGATGCACCCAACAGCACAGCGCCTATCTCCGAAAAACAACCGAGCAATGTCACGATTACAGTGGTCATGCCCGACCCTGCCCCTGCTATCGAACCGAAGTCAACAGAAAGCGCACTCCCACAGGCGTTGATGTTTCCCTCCGATGTAACGGAAACGGTTGAAAACGGTGTGCGGCGTGTTATCAAGACATACGAGCTGACCGAAACCGAAAACCCGGAGGACATTCCCCGTGAAGCCTTTGAGCGCGGCGGGTACAGGTATGAACTGACGGACGTTCTCCGCAGGGAAACGGCAAACGCCGAAACCCGCGAGCATGTGGAGGTTGTAACCGTCAACACCGACACAAAAGAGCTTGAGAAGATTCTGCCGTTGCTTGCACCGACAATGGAATACACTGCCGAGGACGGTTTTGTCGGCATTCTGACGCTTGATGTTACAAGCATTAAAGTGGAAACAGCGGGAACGAAAACCTCAAGCTATACCATGACGGTCACACGTGAGTATCCACGATTGTCTGCAAACGACACCTCGCTTGTGCCGAAAACCGTTGAGGACAAGGGCAAAACCTACACACTCGCAGGCGTGGACTGGCGAGTCGGCAACTATGCAACGGTTGACTATGAACAGGTTGCCGAGTATTATACCGCTGTGGCAACATACACGGCGACAGGCAGCTCGACAAAAGTAACAGGCTACACCACGACCGTTGCATATAACGGTACGCTTGCCAAACTGACGCAGGGCAAGACATTTTACACAGCGTATTTCGAGGGTGAGGAAATCCGTACACCCCTTGAAATGACGGAGCAAACGCCCGCCGCGATGCCAACGGACACCGATGCTTCGGTTGAACATGAACATGATGCGGACACAGCAGAATCAACAGCAACATCTGCCGAACCGGACGCAACCGCCTCGGCAAGCGCGCCAAGCGCACCGTCTGACAGCGACGGATCGGCGAAGAATAACAATTATACTTGGCTTGCTGTCATCCCGTGCATCGCGGCGGCAGCAGGCGGCGCATACTATTTCATCAAAAAACGAAAGGCGGCAAAATCCATATGAAAAAACTACTAGCACTCCTCCTGTCACTCACGATGGTGGCGGCTCCGGCGATTCCCGTTTTCGCGGCTGATGTCGGCTCACCGCCCTCGTACAGCTTCGGCAGCGGCGGCGATACCCTCGGCGGCTTCGGCGGCGCAACAAGCACAGACGCGCCCGTTATACCCGACCCGATGAACGAGAACATTCGCCGCAACAAAGACGCGGCATTCTTTCCGCCTGCGTATGGTGTGTTTTCAGGCGAGATACCTACCGCGCCCTCAAGTCCATACCACCATAATCTGCGCGAGAGCGGATTCATTTCACAGAATCAAGATTTGCCGCCCGTTGGCGGCGAGGACTATGCACCGGGAAGCAGTCAGATGAGCGTGGGCTGGCTGCCGTCTACCTCGCAGGCCGAAACGCTCAATACAACGCCGTGGTATTATGCGGACGGCACAATCGGCACTTTGTATGTTGAGCGAACAGGCAAAACAATCAAAATTTATGAAGGCGAATCGCTCGACAACATGAAAAAAGGCGCGGGGCATTTCTCGTCTACCTCCGCGTGGGACGGCAATGTGGCGCTGGCCGGGCATAACCGAGGAAGCTCCGCGTATTTCAGCTTCGTTAAGGACTTGCAAAACGGCGATACGCTGACCTACACAACGCGGTACGGCACAAGAACCTACATAGTGTATAGTAAGACGCAGATTAACGAGTATGATAACCTGCCGCTCTCATGGTCGGTCGAGAACATTTTGACGCTCATTACCTGTGTTGCCGATGTGCCGGAACTGCGATACTCCGTACAGGCGCGCGAAGTGAAGTGAATGCGGGAAAACGGCGTAAATACGGGGTTTTGTCTTGACAACCCACTCTGTTGATGGTACAGTATAATTAGGGTAAATACGACTTAAAAACCTAACGGTAAACGCCCTAATACATTACTTTTAGGAGGTTTACCATTATGAAAAGCAAGCTCAACTTTGTTCTCGGATTCGTTTTAGGCGCGGTACTCTTCGGCGGTGCAACCGCATATGCTGCGGGAATCCTTGCGACACAATCCACCAACAGAATCTTTGTGGACGGCAAAGAGGTCAAAATCGAAGCGTATTTGATTGAGAACCGCAACTATTTACAGCTTCGCGACATCGCGGCGGCAGTTGATTTCAGCGTGGTATGGGACGGCGCGAACAACCGAGTATTGATTGACACCTCGCGTGGGTATGACCCGGACGAAACTATGCCGACGGCAACGACGCCAACTGCAACACCGACACAGCCCCCGGCTTTAATTAGCAGAACACTGCCTGTGGGCGTACTTGAAAAAGACGCGGGCATTTGGCTGGACGAGAACTACCAACTGCTCGAAAATGAGCTTGAAGCGATTCGGCTTATCAATGAGGAACGCGTAAAGGCGGGGCTTTCGCCCGTAACCATCAATATGGACTTGTGCCGTGTTGCCAGAATCAAGGCGGTGGAAATGGTTGAGCTGAACTATTTTGACCACAATTCACCGAATTACGGCGCACATACAAAACTGGTAAAGGCATTTGGTATTGATTGCGAATGGGCTGGTGAAAACATTGCCCGACTGGGCGGAACAAGGGCAAGCGGTGTTATTTCTGATTGGATGCGTTCAGAATCGCACAAAAACAATGTTCTCAATCCGAAACATACAGAAGTCGGTATCGGTGTAATAAACAAGGACGGTATTGGTTATTGGAGTTTACTCCTGATGTATTAACCAAAGCGCTGACATATCACTATGAGCCAGTTAAATACGATACTAACAGTAACCAAAGGGTCTGCATATGCAGGCCCTTTTTTCTATCCCCAAATTTGAAGGAGGACATACTCAATGAGATTATTCAAACACTTTAAGCGTCAGGTATCCTTTTTGCTTGCGGCTGTGACGATATTCACAACCATAGGCATAGCAGATACAATCCCCGTTGCCGCCGCTCCCTTTTCCGCCAGTGAACAGGTGACAGTGGTGCGAACAGGACAAGAGCGGCTGGGCGTACAGTTCAGGGGCAACGAAAGCGGTGCGCAAACGCACCGCTTTTACTATGCCAGAGCCGCCGTTAAAGATGTACCGGGAACAGCGGCCTATTGCATTACGCCGTTCGCGCGCGGTGTTTCGCCGAGCGGCCAGCCGCAGACATTCAATGTTGTTCCATCGGATCAGCTTGACGAAAAAGACAAACAGCTTCTCGGCATTATGATGGCTGGTTATCCGACGAATAAGCACGGGCGCTCAGACGATGATGCGTTTATGGCAACGGAGATTGCTGTTCAGCATTTCGTGTTCCAGCACCCCGAAAAATACCCGAACCCTAAAAATGTAAGGTTTAATGACGATGACTGGTCAAAGTGGGCAAATGAGCCGATTATTGCATTGGCTAAGATTATTTATGCGCAGGGCTTGGCAAATCCGTATGTTCCCGGCACAGGCACAAACGCCGTAACGGTGAAGGCCATACCCGATAACAACGGCTTCTTTGAAGCTGATATAGATACCCTTGAAATCAGTATAGCGCTCGAAGCAAGCGACGCGTTTCAAAAAGCAAAGCTGACACTGCCCGATGAAATCAGAAACATCATCAAAAGCGGCAAAGGCTCCGTGACAGTGAACGGACGCGCCGCTGCCTTCAAGTCGTATATCCTCGGTTCCGATGATTCTTTTGAGGGCATAGAGATTCAGTACGGTGACACGGAGGTCACGATTGTACTGGATAAGCTCTCCGCAGAAGCGTATATCCCGATCGCGGGACAAGTGAAAACGGTCGAGTTGCAGTTCCAAGCCGCCGGAGGCACGACCTTGCAGGCATATAAGGGCGTGAACCTAAACACAAGCAATCAGGATTATATTTTCCTTGCGCCGGGCGAGAGTGCGCCATCAACAGCGTCAATTAGTTGGACAAGCGAAGTGGCAGGGCCTCCCGAAGAAGGCGCCCCCGGTACAGGCGCACTCAAAATCCTCAAATACAACAAGAAAACCAACCAGCTCGTATCAGGCGCTATCTTTGAAATACGAGGCGTATCGGAATCGAATTGGGATTTCCTTGTCCATATCCAAGCCAGTCCCAGCGCGGCACGCCCGCTGCCTGACGGCGGAACAGTGGTGACGGGCGTAGGCACTATCGAGCTTCGCGATATTCGTCCCGGCCAGTACCAAATCACGGAGATTACGCCGCCACCGAACTTCGATTACTGCGATTTGGGTCAAAACTCGCAGGTCGTTACGGTGGTCAGTGATGGTGAAACAGGTTTCTTTCCGCAGGTACGGTTTGAAAATAATCCCTATGCAAGCCTGCGAATCAAAAAGATTGATTCTGTAACAGGCGGTGCTGTCAACGGCGTTGTGCTGCGTATCGCCAATCCGCTGACAGGCTTTGCCGTGGAGAAAACCACGATGAACGGCGGCATCATTGAGCTTCACGACCTGCCGCAGGGCAACTACGAAATCACGGAGGTTTTCACACCGAATAAATATGTGAAGTCCAACCAAACAAAGGTTGCCACGCTTCGCTGGGGCGAAACGACGGAAATAATCTTTGAAAACACGCCCAAGACAGAAGTCCTTATCAAAAAAATCGACGCGGCGACAGGCAACACACTGGACGGCGCGGTTATCCGGCTGACAAGGCCCGATACGGGCGATGTGTACGAGGATACCACCTTCTTTGACGGCTACGCTGTGTTCCTCGATATTCCCGCGGGAACCTATGTTGTAGAAGAAATCAAAGCGCCGAACGGGTATATCTTGGACTCGACAAAGCGCACAATCGTGGTTGAGAGCCACAAAACCAACGAGATTATACTGCAAAACAGCAAATTTCCGTCACTGGAAATATTGAAGATTGATGCGGAAACAAAACAGCCGCTTGCGGGCGCAAAGTTCCATATCCGCAAGACCGAGAGCGCCACTGTTTCCGAGTATATCACCGATGCAAACGGGAAAATCCTTCTCCCTGCTTTAGCGGAAGGTATTTACACCATCGTTGAAGTGGAAGCGCCGTCAGGCTACTTACTTGACCCGCAGCAGAAGGAAATTGAACTTTTGGGCGGCGAAAACAAACAGCTTATATTCACCAACCAAAAGAAACCGTTGCTTGTTATTCTGAAAATCGACGCGCAGACGACAAAGCCGCTTCCCGGTGCGGAGTTCTCTGTTAAATACAAAGACGGAACCGTCATATGGGAGGGCTTGACCGATGAAAACGGCATCATCCGCCTAGCCGACCTTGACGCGGATTGGTACACCATCACCGAAATCTTGCCGCCGCCCGGATATATCATTGATAACGCGCCGAAGGACGTTAAGTTAGAACCGGGCAAGGAAACGCAGGTCAAGTTCGATAACACGCGCAAGCCTGTTCTTATTTTCCTTAAAACGAACGGCTTGACAGGCAGGCCGATTGCGGGCGCGACCTTCCGTGTGGAATATGAACAGCCGAACGGCGGACTGCTGAACCTCGGCAGCTTCAAGACGGATGCCACGGGGCGCGTTATCATTCCGCAGGTAAACCCCGGTTATTATGTATTGACGGAAACGATGCCCGCAAACGGTTTCTCGCTCCCCTCGAATCCTGTTACCCGTGTGTATGTGCGCGCGGGTCAGAACGCCTACCTTACCGAGTTTGAGCGTTTCTACACAGGAAGCGGAAGCGAGAGTTCTGAGCAGAGCAGTATCGGCGCAGTACCTGACAGCGGAAATGCAGCCGCAAGCGCCGACATCGCGCATCATTCCGGCAACGATTACTATGTACAGGGCGAAGGCTTTAACTGGCCGCTGAACAGTATAGTTATCAAGAAAACACATGCCATCACGGGCGAATTGCTGGCAGGCGCGGCGTTTGAATTATACCGTGCGGACGAACAAGTCAGCGGCGTTCCCGGCACGATGATTGGGCGCTACACCACCGACAACAGCGGCGTAGTCGTTGTTACAGGTTTAGCGCCGGGATATTACATCGTCAAAGAAGTGCAGGCCCCGCCCAATTTCCTTATCTCCGAAAACAGCCAACAGCACGGCTATTTGAAAACAGACGGCACAACTGTACTGGAGTTCACTTTTGCCAATTACCCTTACGGATCGCTTTTGATTACCAAGACAGACGCGCAGACAGGCTTGCCGCTTGCGGGCGCTAAGTTTAAGGTGACGGATGATTCCGGGGCGGTCGTGGGTAATTCCAACGGCGAGTACACGACCGATTCAAGAGGCGAAATCCTTATACCAAACCTCAAGCCGGGCGCGTATGTTGTAACCGAAATTTCCGCGCCGCAGGGCTATGCGTTGACCGCCATGCCGCAGACCATTCAAATCGGAACGGACGGCAAAACGTACAAGGTCGCGTTTGAAAACGAACCGCACGGCTTGCTTGTTATCCGTAAACTTGACAGCCAAACGAAGCAGCCGCTTGCGGGCGCGGAGTTCAAGGTGACGCTGACAGACGAATCCGTCGTCGGCACGTCAAACGGTATTTTCGTGACGGATGCGAACGGTTTAATCACCATTCCGAACCTCGCCAAAGGTAGCTATATCGTCACGGAAACAAAAGCGCCGAACGGTTACGTGCTTGAAAGCAATACGCAGACAATCAGTGTCGATTACGGCAAAACCTACACTCTGACGGTGGAAAACACCAAACTCAGCGGCGTTCAGATTATTAAGATTGACGCGACAAGCAAGCAGCCGCTGAAGGGCGCGGCATTCACAGTTTATAAAAAGTCCGGCGATATTGTCGGGCATTATGAAACAGACGGCAACGGCGTTATTATCCTCGATAACCTCGCGCCGGGCTGGTATAAGGCCGCCGAAACCAAAGCGCCGGACGGCTACCTTATGGACGATACGCCGCAGGATTTTGAGGTCACAAGCGGTCAGTTCATCAAGCTTGTGTTTGAGAACAAACAGCTTTCGTCACTGCAAATTCGCAAGATAAGCGAAACGGACGGCGCACCGCTGGCGGGTGCGGTGTTTGAAGTCCGCAAGCAAAACGGCGAATATGTCGGCGAGTTCACAACAGGCACAGACGGCGCGGTCAGCATTCCGAACGCTGCGCCCGGTTGGTATGTGGTGTCTGAAATCAAAGCCCCGGCAGGATTCATTTTGGATAACGCGGCGAAAACCGTTGAAGTGAAGCCCGTCACGCCTACGGTTGTCACATTCACAAACAAGCCGCTGGCAGGCTTGCG
>JGI994J12354_10003183_pt1 | contig 15485 bp, 14 predicted proteins | sample IntmicLarv3ML3BL_FD_12354 | JGI IMG/M metagenome (IMG submission 12354)
CCCCCGCCGTATATCTGCGGGAGAAAAGGAGAAAACTTCCTAAACAGACAATCGTTACGAACTGGAGGAAGAAACGCTATGATCCACAATCCGAACGACCTTTTGCTGGAGGAAATTTACAAGAGCGCGAAAATGGGGATGCAGGCCACCCATCTCGTCGCGGAAAAGACCGAAAACAGCGCACAGCGCGCGGACATCCGGCAACAGCATGAAAATTACCACCGGATCGCCGAATCGGCCGGCGAACATCTGGTGAAAAAAGGAGCGCTTCCCGGCGAAAACAACGTTCTTGAAAAGGCCGCGCTATGGGGATCCATCAAGCTGAACACCCTTGCGGGCGCTTCGCCCACAAGAATTTCCGAGATCATCATCAACGGCTGCAATATGGGCATTGTGGAGATCAGCAAAAAGATGAATGAATATAACGAGGCGGAGTTCTTCGCGAAAGAGCTGGGGCGCACCTTTATCCGGAAATCGGAGGAACAGATTGATCTCATGAAATCTTATTTGTGAGGACGGAAAAAGGCGGAGAAAACCAAAAGTTCTCTCCGCCTTTTTTTATTCGCACTCCCCTACGGGAGCCGGTTTCCTTGTCTGTGCAAAATACCGCGCTTACTAACAGTTGATTTCAATCAAAAAGGATTTTAACGCCTTGATTCCGACCGCTGTTTTTGTCAGCTCTTCCAGCGTCACACCGCCCATGTTGGGCGCTTTTTCCTTCATATAGCCCTTGGCGTTCTTTCCTCCCCAGGCCAGAACGACCTCCTTGACATCGACGGGCAGATTGTAATCATCCAAAAGGGACGAATCATAATTGTAAGCATAATGATCGTGTGCGAATCGGCAAAACCTCTCCCAATGCATCGTATAAATGCGGTCATACCGGTCGGCCATTTCGGCAATTCGATCCTCTGGCATATCCCTCTCCCCTGTATCATAAGCTCCTGCTGTTATGTAACTCTTCTCTCTACCGGATTTTCTTTCCCGTTATATCTCTTCTTCCATGTTATACACACAATCCTTTCCATGCCGGAATCCCGGCTGTCCTCCTGTCGCCTGTTCAGACGAACCGGCGATCAAGTCCTCTCTTTCCTTCGATCATGAAGCATCCCAACAACCAGCGTCACCGACGCCGTAAACAATGACATACAAATAAACAGTGCGAAATGACCGGATCCCAACAGTGCAGTCGCAAGTGCAACCGCGGCGACCGCCAACGTTCCCAAGCGGCTGATCCTGCCGAATAAGCGGATCTCCCGTTCGGTCATCGGATGTCTCGGATTCACATGCGGGGAAAACAAAAAAATCGGTACAATAGAAATCGCCAAGATCACAATAAGCACCGGAAGCACCCGCGCTTCATCCATCAGCCGGATCAGCCCGATATTGAGAAGATAGGCCAAAATCGTGGTGGCGAAACAACGAAAATAGGTGCCGGCATGGTAACCGCCGGTGTATCTTCTCAGAAAAACGAAACCGACAAGAAAGACGACGCTCTCCCAGAACTGTCCCAGCAGAAGAGCAATGACGAGAATCAAGACAACGGCCAATCCCGTGGAAATTAAGGATTGCAGTCCGTATTGAATTATTTCTCGTTTTTCCTCCGTGGCCGCGTTCTGTTTTACGAGGTAATGCGACAGGTTTTCCGATAGGCGCTGAAGCATGGATCAACACTCCTCTTTCCTTTCCTGCTTCTGCAAAATTTACTGTCATAATCATAGCACATTTTTTTCTCTCTGTGTGCTTCATGTCGATATTCGATGCTAACTTGCAGGAAATAGACGTTTTTTTTCGAAATTTTCCAGATATTTTTCCGAGCGGGAAAAATGCGACCAGCGCCGCACAAGTGGACCGGTGCTCAATATTCGCTCTGTTTTTTCATTTTAAAAGAAATAAGAAAGATCCAAACGTAAGAAATCAGCAGACAACAGCACTGTACCACACCGGCCCAGTCATGAAGAAAGCCGGTCTCTAACTGGCCGATTTTCATCAATACGATTAAAATTGTCATGCTTACTCCTGCGATAAAAGAAAGCGCGGACAGCGATTTCCATTTCTCCTCCGCGCGAAACCGCCGCCAGAGTACAAAACAGCAGATCGCGGACAGGGAAAAAACCGCGGCGCCGACAATCCCGTGAATCGTGCCGTGAAGTGTTTTCTGGTTGTCGAACATCGCCTGCGGGTCGGTTGTAAACAGTCCGGACAAGCAATAGCAAAGGCCGATGATCATGAAAAGGATCGGCGCGGCCCGCGACGCTCTTCCCGTTCGAAAGGTCGCTCCAACGCCAAACGCAAAAAGCAGGAGAGAACTTCCCAAAAACAGGAAGCTCACCATCTGGATCCAGCCAAGCGATCCGATCGACAGCTCGCTTATATACCTTTGAATGGGATTGTAATCGGGCCGCAAAATGCCGTGGATTGTGAAAGACAGCGTGAAGAGTGTCGTGCCGGTCATTCCGGCCAGCCCCGCAATTTTCCTGAGCATATATCTTCCCTTCGTTTCTCGAAAATTTCGATTGGCCGATGAGATAAACTGGGGGTATCTGTATCTTGAAATCTATTTATACTTACCAGACCAAACAAAAAGTTCTTTTTCTTCTTCAAGTGTTTTTTCGTCAAATTCATATATTTCTTTCAAATTGACATACCCACCACCACCTTCGTGTGAGCCATAACAAACTATATCACTTTCAAAAACTCGCGTTAAAAAATCAGTAATCTCTATAGCTATCTTTTGTACATTTTCATCATTCGCAATATCTGAAATATCAAAATGTATATGAGTAAATTTTCCTAACGTAACTATATATTGTCCAAGCTTTTCCTCACAAATATCAACATCCCCAAAATCAGAGCTTTTGGCAGAAAATACGATAAATTCTATTTCGTTTACTACTTCAACTGTATACTGATTGTTAAATTCTTTATTCAAAATTTCAATAAAAACCGGATTCATAACATCTCTCCTATGAATTCTTGTTTATATGTCCTATCGGAAGTTTTCCTGTGGAATTGATTGACTACTCCGCACAGCAATTGTATTCGCCGATTTTTTCCAGAACATTTTGATAGAGAAGGTTAAGGAATTGAAGCTCCCTCGATTCTTCATCCACCGTTTTCATGTTAAATTCCTGTTTATATACCCCATCGGAAGTTTTCAAATATACAATATGTCTTCCATCTCTAGGCAGAGGATACTCTTCCGTCTTTTCCATTTTTTCCAAAACCTGTTCGGCGCTGCGAAGAAAGGCCACCGTGGCCATACGAATATTCTCGTCCGCCTGTCCCAACCCCAGTTGTCCGCCTCCATCTGAAAAATACAAGCTGGTCGTGCCGTCCGCAACACAGGCTAAGGATACAATTACATCCTCCATGTCCATATCAACGATCGCGGCAAAAACTGGATGCCCTTCCATTGCTTCTGCGATCTCTTGTGTCTGCTTTATGTCAAACACTTGCTGCCGCAGTCCGCTGTATGGGTTATCATTCTTTCTCCTGCTAAATATTCCCATAGTTTCCCTCCGATCAACCAACAAATTTCCCATTCCGTCCTCATGGTAATGCTTTGTTTACTCTTCGTCGCGTTCGCTGTTCCCAAGAAGTTTCATATAAAGCAAAAAAATCCGCCGACAACTTTCGACAGATTTTTTCGCTTGGCGGAGAAGAAGGGATTTGAACCCTTGCGCCAGTTGCCCAGCCTACTCCCTTAGCAGGGGAGCCTCTTCACCACTTGAGTACTTCTCCGTGGTAAACAATGAAATGAAGAGGTTTAATTGGCGGAGAGGAAGAGATTCGAACTCTTGGTCCCTTTCGGGATCACTGGTTTTCAAGACCAGCTCCTTAAACCGCTCGGACACCTCTCCGAATCCTGCTGTATCCAGCGCGATTATAGTATCATAAATCAGAAAACAAGTCAAGAAAAAATGTTTTTGTTTTTATATCTTTCCCTTATTCTCCCGAAAGAAAATTCAACTTCCCCTCCCCGGAAAGCTTTCATTCGGGCATCAAATTTTTTACCGCAGAAAATCCTCTAAAGCTCTTGACAAATCCTGAATTTAAGATATAATATTACCCGGTGACGATGCGGAATTGTGTAAGGGTAGCACGACAGACTCTGACTCTGTTTGTCTGGGTTCAAATCCTAGTTCCGCAGCCAATATTTTTTTAAAAGTGGGACAAGCACTAGAAAACATGGTGCTTGTCCCACTTTTTGTATTTACGAACATAATTTGCTGTTAACTGTACTTATGGTGATTTGTAGCGACAGATTTTTTAACCCTCAAGGGTAAATCTGTCGTATGTTTTTTACACCAAAAACAGTATAATTTTGTATTTTTCCGAATAGCTATAGTGGTGAAAGGAGAAAAATTTATGCAGAGATTATGTCTACGAAATTCCGATGAGAGGTTGTTATTTTCCGAATTAATTGATGAGTTTTTGAGAATGAGGAAAAACGCAAACCTTTCAGAAAAAACAATCGAATATTACGAGGATTGTTCAAAATATTTTTGCGAATTTTTCGATAAAAATTTGCCTTGTGGAGATATAAACAAACAAACTTTCAATGCCTATATTGAGTATTTGCGAGAAACCAAAAAAATCAGTCAAGCGACCATGAAATCATATCTAACAGGCCTAAGAGCTATCATTAATTTTGGAATTGAAGAAAATTATATTCATTGGTTTAAAATGGTACTTCCTAAAATGGATGAAGTCGCCAAAGAAACCTATACAGATGGAGAGTTAGACAAACTTCTTAGAAAGCCTAAAATGGGTAAAAAAACACCTTTCTCGGAATATAGAAATTGGGTTATTATCAATTATATGTTGGCTACTGGAAATAGGCTTGGAACAATTGCAAATATCAAAATTGAAGATATAGATTTTCACAATGGAAGTATTTTGCTGAAAAAAACAAAAGGAAGAAGACAGTATATAATTCCACTATCTGAGGCAATATCAAGAATATTAAAAGAATATCTAACCTATCGAAAGGGAGAACCTGAGGACTACCTATTTTGCACTGTCTATGGCAAAAAAATCTCTGAAAGAACGATTGAATGCCAAATTGCAAGATATAATAAAAATAGAGGGGTTCAAAAAACTTCTGTTCATGCGTTTAGGCACACTTTCGCTAAAAGCTGGATTTTAAATGGTGGAGATATTTTTAGATTACAGAAAATATTAGGTCACAAGAGCCTCGACATGGTGAAAAAATACGTAAATATATTCAATGATGATTTACAAAAGGATTTTAATGAATTTAACCCTTTGGATAATATCATGAGCAAAAACAACTTGAATGGAGATAAAATTCGCCTGAATAAATAGTCCGTGTAATTTTAAAAGACAATGTATTCTCAAAACAGAATTATCCTTACATTTGCTGATTAGCCAAAAATATGAACCAAGAAAGATTGTCAAGGGCGGTCGCAACCGTTCATTTCACCCTTGACAATTTTTCGGTTCATATTACACTCACAAAGCAAATATAAGGATATTCATTCTCCTGTAAATTCTTGTCGAAAAAGGTTGAAAAACAATTTATCGTAATTTAAAATAATTCATAATAATTTATTCTGTCGGTCGGTAAGCCCCCATACCCCAAAGGTCAGTATATGCAGATACAAAAAAATAGACCACCTTTTTCAAAAGCAGTCTATTTTTTCTAAATCTGCAATTCCAATCCACTAAGAGGGTATGGGGCATTATGGATAAGTCCTATTCTGAAATTCCTGCCTCATAGGATATTCCCTGTGCCTTTTCCAGTGCGCCTATTCTTCTCGCAATGTGTGGGTGTGTGGCTTTAATTTTGTTGGCAATGCTTTCTTTGCCCGTCATTGCGGTTTTCTGTAAGAGGTAGAATGCACTGATAAGCTCCGAGCCGAACCCCGTTTCATGGGCAAACCTATCGGCTCCAAATTCATGTGCTCTGCTGTTGAACGCAAGACCCGCCTGTATGACAAAGGTAAAGCATATCATTAGAATACTGGCAATGAACATGAAAATACTGATGGCAAAGGACGTTACCTTTGATTTGTCCAGCATATTCGCCAATAGGTCAATGCCAAATATGACGGCTTTAATGAGTAGTAGCAATAGGGAAAAAATGCCACTGCCCAGATAGATTATCATGTCAATGATTGTGTCTCCATGCAGTAAATGTCCAAATTCGTGGGCAATCAGTCCTTTAAGTTGCTCTTTTGTGAGGGTTTCAATGGCTCCCTGTGTAACGGCTATGGTATGCCGACCAATCGCACAGGCATTGATTGTCATTTCATCCATGATATATATGCCTATGTTCTGGCTTACATTCGGGTGCTTTTTTTCAATCTCACTGTACACCTCTTCGAATATTGGCATTAGATATTCTTTTTCTTTGTAGGTGTACAAGTCCCGCACATTGTTAAACTGCCTGAATATCAGTTCTCCATATTTTGATAGTGCCACTGTCATGGACAACGCATATACCAGTATAACCAGTAAGAGTGGCATTCCTAAAAAGGCATTAAAAATCGTGCAGTTCAACTGAAAATAGACAAAGGCAACGACAATACAAAGTGGGTTTTGTTTCAGTAAATATAGAAGGTTTTTTAACTTGTTTTTTAGCGTATCTTTCAGCATGGGTAATCTCCTTCCTAAAATGGTTTATTCATCAATAATTTACTGTTTTTCTTGTAGTCTCTGGATAGATAAACGCCCTCTCCCGTCTGTAGGTCTTTTATATCGTCTGGATGGTAGAGGTATTCTCTCACTCTCCTTGCACTTCCAAACCCTGTTTCTGATGTTTGTAGACCCTTTTGCTGTAGCTGGTAGGTAACCTCTAAGGTTGGCTTTGTACCTAAGATGTTCGCCCAATGTTCAGCGTTAACGCCACTGTTTTGTCGCATGACAATGTAATTGTTACAGTTTTCTATAATCTGCTCCTTAAAGGCTTCGCCAGCGACAAAATCAAGGTCGCTTAGACTTTGAGTAGCAAGGGTGCAGGTTATATTGGCGCTTCTGCTTTTGTTGACCAAATCGACCAGACTGGGAGAGGCATAGCTGTTGATTTCATCCAGTATAAAAAATGTCCTGTCGATTTGTTCTTGAAACAGCCTGCCCACTGCTTTTTTCGCGTCTATAATCGCCAATCTGCCGAAGGCGGGTGAAAGCTCTGGATAAACCAAAGGGTTTAAGATGAAGAGTATAATTGCGTTTTCTTCTAAAGCGGTAGCGATGTCTATTCCGTCATCTGAAAAGATTTTACCCAGCTCACTTTCTGCTATGGTACTGAAACGGGCAGATGAGCCTTGCGCTATTCTTCCGCTCACCCTTGAAATCTCTAAATTTTCCTCATGGTCTTCTTTGGAAATGTATTCTTTTTTCATCAATGTGGTGCTTAGCTCGTTAAATTTATCTACATTCATGGCCTTTACAATTTTTCGGAAGGAATAGGAGATATTGCCTAAATCGAAAAGCTGTAAGATACGCTGTAAATATCTTTCTGCATTTACCTTGTAATGCTCTTCTGTCCAGTCTGACATTTGTATGAGCATATCCTTTGCCACGCTTGCAGGGGTATCTTTAAATGGATTATATGTATCAGAATGCTTTGGGTTTGCGAGGTTAATGACATACAGCTTTTTCCCGCCTCTGTTTAGTTTTCTCACAATATCCAGTATTGAGCCTTTTCCCGTGTCTCCTTTGCCATCGATAATGAGCAGGGGATAATTTTTTTCAATGCCTCTTTGGATAAAATTGGACAGTGTGACCGTTTTTCCACTTCCTGTGGTTCCACATACAAAGCAATGCTTACAATCATCTGGCAGATATACAGGCTTTCGGCCGGCGTTTCCAAGGAATGTGCCGTCCTGCTGTTCGAATTTTTTCACGGTCTTTGACTGACGTTTAATAATTCTCAGCTCCCTTCGGAAGTGAAATACTTTCCATAATCGCACATTTCTTGCTATGATATAGCTCATAAAACCAAGTGCGATTATGATTACTGTGATTAAAATAAGATTTCCGTGTCTATCTGCACCGTGTCCATAGAATTGACAGTAGATTCATCTTTTGTTCCCTCCAAATTCATGATTTCAATATTGGCATATCGGCTTATGTGGTTTCTTAGTATATGGGCAATTTTTCCGTTTAGGCTGGGTACAACCCATATTTGTGTATCGTATTTCATGAAATTGTCCTTTATATTCGCCTCAAACTTACTCTTGGATTTTTGCGACAGCTCTATTTCAACGCATATTTTTTTACCATTCTTGGTATATACAAAATCTGGCTGGTGTTTCCTGTTTCCGTATCCGTCCACCTTGTGAAGCTCTTTTTCGGTAAGCATATTGCTGTATGGAATATTTTTCTCCTTGTGAAACTGGATGGCGGTATCCAATACTCGTATGTCATGGGTAATTTGTTCCACCCTGATTTTTGCGTTTACGTCCGCATCGGGCTTTAACAGCTTGGATTTGTTTGTCAGTCTGTATATACTTGGCACACCATACAGGATATGTTTTCTTGTGATGTACCCCGTTTCCATGAGTTTTTTTAGTCTTCTGTCGCACGCCCTTTGCCCTGTAAATCCTGTGAGTTCCTTTATGTGTCTGCTTAGTATAACGCGCCATCGGTCTATTTCTCTTATGATGTAGTAGTCTCTGTCTGTTAGCCTTATGTTCTGCATAGGGTTCCCCCTTGTATTGCTTCTGTCTTCTGTGTGCCTGTTTTACTTTGCGCTTTCTTCTTTTTTTCTGCTTCTTGCTCTGCATCCTTTGCTTTTTTCTTTTCGCCCTTTGTCCCTTTCTACTTTCTATCTTCTTTTTTTGTTTCTCTGTTTCTTTCTTTATTTTTTTACTTTTATTTATTATCTTTTCTTTCTCTTGTTTCTTCGTCTCTGTCTCTATTTATATTTATTATTTCTTTCTTTTATTCTTGTTAGATGTTTATCTATGTTGAGATAGTGGGGTCTAGGGTTCGCAAAGCCTAGACCCCACTATCTCAGGCATAGGAGAAAGAACCCGTAAACCGAGACAGAGACAGAGGAAAAAATATGCCGATATTTCTCAACTATTATTTTATGCATGTGCGTATCTGATTAGAACACTTTTGTTACAACTTCTTCGAACAGGGGGACAAACAAAAAAAGAACAACAAAAAGAAAAAGTGCCGTGTTATATACGACACTTTTTGAATATTTTATATGTGCATGGGGACAGGCCTAAATATAAAATAAATTGGTCAATTTGTTTCTGATACAATTTAACGCTATTATTATCTCAAATATGGATAGCCACTGTTTATACTAGGGTCAATGTCCCATATTGTGTCAAAATTGAAACCTGTAAATGATTCCTTATCTTGCATTTCTTGTGAAGATAAAAATTTTGTGTTGCTTAGCGTGGCATTAGAAGAGCCGAATAAACTACTGGTATTCTTTAAAGCATAACATGAGCCAATGCTGTTTCCCGTATAACCTCCCGATTTTCCTGCAAGCCCTCCTGTACCAGTAATTGAGGGTATTTCTCCTATGTTATAACACATAGCTAACCCTTGCACACATGAAACATGACTGCCTATGACACCTCCAATAGTAAAATATCCATCTTCTAAAACAGAAATATTTCCAGCATTATGGCAATTTGTGATACGCCTTGCGTCTTGTGGTAATATTTGCTGAAAATCTGTTGTTCCTGCAATTCCGCCTACTGTTGCGCGCATTGAATTTATGGTAATTGAACCATTGTTATAACATCTTGTAACCGCAGCTTTTGCTTCACCTATAATGCCTCCTGCAATAGCATTAGTCGTGATGCTTTCCAATACTATTTCACCTGAATTAAAGCAATTTTCAATATTTCGGTCTTCGTAACTATACAACGCATACATTCCACCAACAATACCTCCGACATAGCATATGCTACCATTAACAACTATTGAAGCTTGGTTAAAACAGTTATTAATTTTTCCCGTTCCCAAAAAAGCACAAGCAGCAATACCTCCTATGTATGAGTTGCTTGAAGATGCAGAAACATTCATTGTTCCTTCTGTAAAACAATTTGTAACGGTTGATAACTTGCTGTCTGTTCCCAAAATATATGCTATGAGGCCTCCAATATATTCTGTATTAACAGGATATGGGACACCATTGGGGTTTTCCATGTCTATAGAAAGGGCTGTATTCTTTATCGTTACACTTTCAACTATACCAAACAAGCCAATATATATTGACGTTTCATCTGCTTTGAAATTTAGAATTTTGTATCCATTTCCGTCAAAGACACCTTTAAATATTGAACCATTCTTTCCAATTGGTTCCCATTTTCCCCAAGAAGCCAAATCAATGTCATTCATTAGAATATAGTTGCCTGTTAAATCATTTCTTATGTTATCCAAATCTTGCGCTGTATATATGCCTATGTACCCTTTTGGCACAGTTTTTTGATGTGTTACTGGTTCAATGAAATCCCAGTTTGTTGTGCCATCATCGCCAGCAGGGTTCTCTGTCATTAATATATCTATTTTAATTTCCGTGTTCCTTTTTATTGTAATTGTTTTGTGTACAGTTTCATATCCATCTTTGGAAAATGAAGCATTATAGATACCTTCCCGCAAATTATAAGTGATATATCCCTGTGGTAAAGTTAAGCTAAGATTATGGCTTGTATCGCTCATAAGTACATCTTTTATTAATTCGCCAGTATCTTTGTCTTTTATTGTAAGAGCGATTTGGCCTATTGGAATATATTCCCTCCCAAGTGACCAATTACTGTCGCCAGATAAAATGAGTTCTGCTGGATTTGCACTTTCAATTAGCCTCAAATTATACCCTACTTTACCCCAAAAAGTTAAATTGTTATAGACATCAGAAGATAAGTACGGGTCATGTACACCATGTTTATCCTTTGCTGTTTCTACAGAACTGTTAATTGTTTGTCCGTTTGAAAGCTCTTTAGAAATTGTTTCAATTAATTCTCTGTTATACTCAGAAACAACCGTACCCCTGAATGATAATACTACAGATGATTTCATACCTTTAGCAAGTAAAACATCGCGTATACCTACATCTACATCTCCTCCGTGACAAGTTCCCAAATAAAACATAGTGTTAGCCAAAGCTCCAGCATTATAATATTTATCGAAAAAAGCCTCAGTTATTACAAAACATCCACCATTATCTATTATTGTTAATCCTAAATCTCCACTTTCTGTATAACGGTTCCTTTTTTCTGTAGTAACTGTTTCTGACAGTGCTATAACATAACCATTTGTCCAATTTCCACCATGTCCATCAATAATGACTACACTATATTTTGAAAGTGTCATCATTTCATCAATGGTTACCTGTTCATTATCAAGATTTTTATCAAAACTAAAATCATATTCTGTATTTTCTATAATTTTTGCTGATTCATCAAAAACTGTAGTTGGAAGGTCATTATAGTTTGGTTGCAAAGTAATTATGCTTGATTTGTTGTCGCTCTGAGAAATAAAATTGGTAAAATTTAAATTACTTATCCGTATATTTTGAAATCCTTTATTCTCAAGCTCATTTAATGGAAGCCCCATTGTATAATTAAAATCAAAATGTACGAATATTCCTATTTCTGTTACATCATAAGTTAGATTTGAACACGTATCTAAATATGCTATAATTTCTTCTATACATGCAAAAGCTTCTCTTTCGCTAATGTTTTGTAAGCTATTTAAATATTTATTTTTAATTTCTTCAACATCTGACAATAATGATTCAATTTGATTTTCTTCCTCTTGGATAAGAGGAGCATAAAAACTAAGCTTAATAACTCGACTTTTAACATTTCCCGCTTTTACAAAATAGCCACGTGATGTTCTTGTGTTTGAACCAACTAAAACTTTTCCACTATATGTCTTTTCATTATTGTATCCGTTTCCTGTCTTATATAGAGTTTTAACAAACCCCTCTTCTGAATATAGGTCTATTGTTTCGTTTTCTTTCAGGGAATTATCATAAATTGTAGCATAGAAAGTTACTTCTTGTTCTTCTCCAACCTTAATGGTAATCGTATCAGAATTGAAAACAATTGTGCTGTTGCTTTCCGTGGGATTCAATGGCAAACTATACCTAATCTTTGCTTCAACCTCATATTTTTCCCCGTCAATCGTTATCCCTTTACTTGCTTCAAATGACTTCTGATTTGTTTCCGCATTTGCTATAAACAAGTTAATTCCTGCAAAAATACTTGCTACAATCGCAACGCAAAGAATTAACGTTAAAATCCTTATATTAGTTTTTTTCATTTTCAATCACCCTTTCCAAAATCATGATTTTATTTAATCAGTTTTACAGCCTCGTCCATACGCTCTTTCAATAATCCAGAACCCATTTTAGGATTACCAACCACAATATATTCTCCGCCACTGATAACTTGGTATTTGATATCAAAGCCCAACGCCTCACCAATAGCACGCAGAGGCAAGAATACCCTTCCATTTCGTTTGGTGGCTGCCACGTCAAGTTTGACCGTTTTTGATGTCTTTCCCTGCGTGACCTTCATCGTTTTTTCATTGATTTTTAATGCCACTGTAAGCTCTCCATATTTGACATAGATTGGAGCTTTATCGTTGGTGTAAGTAACTTTTCCTCCCATTTTTTCGCCTACAAATCGAATGGGAAGCATTGTGCGACCATTGGTTTTGAATGGCTTAGTCCCCTGCGTATCAATACTGGTTTTGTTACCATTCTGAATAGCCATAGTCTTACCAATTTTCATAGAAACATAGGTACTAACCGTTATATTGCATGTTGCCTTTTTGTTTCCATCAACAGTTGTCACTGTGACCGTTGCTGTTCCAGTTCCTTTTGCTGTGACGATTCCTGTTGATGACACAGTTGCAACGGCTTTATTGGATGTATTCCATACAACGGCCTTGTTCGTTGCATTCGATGGTTCGAGTGTAGCTTTTAGTTGTATGGATTGCTTTGGATTTAATGTAACGGTTTTTTTATCTAATTGAATGGAGGTTACTTTTACCTCCCGTGGTTTTGTAGCTTCTTTTATTGCTACGAAAGACAATGAAATACTTTCTTTTGCTTCTAAATGTGCAATTGTTTTACTGGCCTGTCCATTTTTTAATGATAATCCTTTGGGAATCATTCCTTCAATAGATACATTTTCTACGGCAAAATCGTTGTCATTTTCTAGTTTTATTGTGATTTTCACATCTTCGTTTGCCTGATAAGTATTTTTGTCGGTTTCTATTGTTGCAATCAAACCATCTTGTGCCACTCTAACCGAGTTATCTTTTACCTTTGTTTCCGCAGAAACTTTAAAAAAGACAACACAGGAGAAAACTATCAATAGCAGTACCACGACAATTATTTTTCTTTTACCTTTAAACTTCTCCATTTTACAAATCTCCTAATCATTTTTATTCTTTAAATCCATTTCTGTCAATATGTAAACTTTTGTATAATTTATTTTCTATGGAAATTATATCGCGAAAAAAAACGAAAGTCAATTGAACTTTCGTTTTTTTAACTAGTAATTGCTTATATGTAACTGCTGGTTTTTATGTTCCTATTTTAAGAAAAAGAAGAATTATAAAAAATACATCTCTGTAATTATCTCTCATGTTATTATGTAAATTCAAAAAATACATATTGACAAATGCTTTTTCTTTTTATTATAATGAACAAGTAAAAGTGAAAAACACAAAATCTGTTCTTGGTAAAAATTGGTAATCTGATTTATTGCAAATCTTGGAACAGTAAATGTGTGTAAATGCAAATTAATAATAGTGTTAGTTTTTGCAGGGAAATGTGCCGTTCCTATTAAGGAAACTGTAAATCTGTTCTCATTCGAGTACGATGGTTCGAATCCATCCCTGCCCACCAAAATAATTTGCTGCAAAGCTCGGAAACCCTTGAAATCAAGCAGAAAACTCTGACTCTGTTTGTCTGGGTTCAAATCCTAGTTCCGCAGCCATTTTTTGGGCAATAATCTCCACTCATAATGGAGATTATTGCTTTTTCTTTTTCCTTTTTCACAAATCGGCCTCCATTTGAAGTGGTTAGAAAAATGTTATATCAACCATTATCTGATGAATAGTAATTTGTCAGTACGCCAATCAACTTTGATTGCAAAAGTATTTCAGAGAACACATTATCACAGGAGGTCAAACATCTGGAGAAATGCAAAATAATAGCTGTTGCGAATCAAAAAGGCGGTACAGGGAACTCTTGTTTCCATGTATAATTATCCCATACCGGAGGAATCGAGGGTGAAATATTTGGTGTCATTTTCGCTTGTGTTAATATCAAAGGTGCAGTATAATGATAATAGCGCAGTATAATGACAAATGTCTGTTTAACAAGGGCTTTTAGAGGGGTAGCTGACAGACAATCATGTTTACCTCCGCTTCAGCCAAAAGGGGCTGTTGGAACAGTGAAATACAGTAACACGGAGACTCACGCAAAATGAAGCCCATGTCGGGTAATTCGCGTTTGAAAACATCCGCTACGCTTATGCCGTGCGCTTTGGCATAACTCTCTTTTTTTACCCAAAAGCGGCAAAACATGCGTGCCGAATCCTCACATTCCGATAAAACCCGCAGTTCCTTATCCGTGCATACGCGCTGGGCTACGGCAATAGTAAAGGGCTGTATATCCTGAATATCAATGCCCGTCTCAAAATTCGACAGCGCGCACACAACGCCGTGCGCACAATGGCTCAAGCTGAAAAAAATATGCGGCATATCCGTCAGGTAAGGCTTGCCGTATTTGTTATAAGTAAATGCACTAGGGCGTACAACGCCGTACTGCTCGCGCAGGCCTCTTTCAAGAAGCAGCCAGGCAAGAACACAGGCGTTTTTCGCGGATTCATTTTGAAGGCTCTCACATTGCTTCCGCCGAAACAGCGGAAGCCTCGGCAAATAGCTGTCCGCAAAATTGGTAGGAAGGCTGTCCATATCTTCAAAGAGGTAGACGTACGTCCTATTCATGCTCGGTGATGTAATCCAATACGTTTTGTACGGTTTTAAAGCTGCTGATATAACGATCCGGTATTTCCACGTCAAACTCATCTTCAATTCTGCAAATCAGCTCAACCAGCTCATAGGAATTTAATCCCAAACCGGTCAGAAGAACCGTGTCACTATGGATGGTCAAGTCGTTATTTCCGGTGTGCTCTCTTACCAGATTTTGTAATTTTTCCAGCATTTTTATGCCCTCCTTCATTTAAAACAGTTCCTAACCGTCCCGTTTTATTTTTTTTGTAGTCGTTTTAGGGAACTCTATATCCCTGACGACAGTTCTGCTGATATTTTTATAAGGTGCCTGGGTTCTGTTGAAGCTTATTATATCTCGATCTAAACAGGATAGGATGTCCTCCTGCAAATGATCGGGAGAAAAAAACACCTCCGCGACAATCGTATTGTCTTCGGCGTATACAACGGCTTCCTTCACATAGGGGATATGATTCAAAAGGGATATCTCCAATTCCTCGGGGGCTACGTTTTTG
>JGI994J12354_10003184_pt1 | contig 15484 bp, 9 predicted proteins | sample IntmicLarv3ML3BL_FD_12354 | JGI IMG/M metagenome (IMG submission 12354)
GACCGGGCACGCCAGCTCCGCGCACCTGAGGAGTCGTCCCCATCAATACCATGTCGAAAACACTGTAGCTGAATGACGGGCTGTGTGACTGCGGCACATAGGCNACCCGCCTTGCAAGCTCCATCGCACTCATCTCACGTATCGGTACACCGTCGATCAGCACTTGACCGGAGCTCGGTTTGAGAAGCCCGAGCATACAGTTAAACAGAGTGCTCTTGCCGGAACCGTTTGCTCCGAGAACGGCAAGAAGCTCACCGTCATTGGCGATTAAGCCGGTGTTATTCAACACCCTATGCTGTCCGTAAGAAAATGTCAGATTTTTTACTTCAACACTCATGTGACTGCCCTCTTTCCCGAAATAAGCCATATAAAGAACGGTGCTCCGATCACTGCGGTCAGAATACCGATCGGTATCTCCGTCAACATCAGATTCCTCGACACATTGTCAACCAGCAGCATGAATATCGCGCCGCTGAGCATACTCGCAGGCAAAAGATGCCTGTAATTATTACCGACAAGCCTTCGTGTCAGGTGAGGCACTACAAGCCCGACCCAACCGATAAGCCCGCTGACTGAAACGCTCGCCGCTGTAATCAGGGTTGCGCATACAATAACGATGAAGCGCACTCGTGCGGCGTTCACACCCATTGTCCGGGCCTCTGTGTCGGACAGCGTCAGCAGGTTGATCCGCCAGCGCAGCAAAAGAAGCGGTATCAGCCCGATGACCATTGGGACAAAAGCGAATTTTAATGCGGCAGGCTTTGTCTTAGCAAGCGAGCCCATGAGCCAGTATGTGATGCTCGGAAGCACATCATTCGGGTCTGCCACAAGCTTCACATATGATGTGAGCGCATTGCACAGTGATGATATCATTATTCCTGCAAGGATTATTCCAAGGAGTCTGTTCCCGCGCGCCGTCCGGCTGACAAGCATAACTGCTATTATAGCAATAATACTTCCGCAAAACGCAAACAGCATCACAGTTTGCGAGGATAATTGCAGCAGCAATGCGACTACTGCTCCTGCCGCGGCACCGCTTGATGCGCCGAGAATATCCGGCGATGCCATCGGGTTTTGAAAGACCCCCTGATATGACGCACCCGCAGCCGACAGACTGCAGCCCACCATGCATGCAAGTATGATTCTGGGCAGGCGAACATTAAAGAGCAGCGCGCGGACTTGATCTGAGACCTCATCGCTGCGTACAGCCATAAAGTGACCGCGTGTAAGCTTTGAGAGCAGCTCGCTGCCTCTGTCGCGCAATGCGAGGAGTAGCTCATTCAGCGAAATCGAAAATCGCCCCAATGCAGACGAAACAATGATTCCAACGGCAAGGAGCACTGCAAGTATAATAATTGTCAATGTATATCCGCGTCGGCGGCGTTCCTCCGGCGTATCAGTCATCCTCAAGCTTACCTACATCATCTTAATAATATGGTGCGTATTAATATTATCGGGTATCAAACAAAAAACGATCCATCCTGGAAAGGACAGACCGGCATAAAACTACACTAAACTACAGCGACAATCGCATAAAAAGCCGTAAAAGTGATTCGCAGTCTTTCCTTTTACTCATCTGAGGGAAAGGCAGCGCGTTTCCGCGTTTGCCCCGTGACACCGGCACATGAAACCCGTGTCAGGCCAGGAAGCCATAGCGTAATGCTGAAGGCTGCAAGGCTCAGAAATCGTGTATAATGCTAACAATAAAAATAATAGTAATATTATAGTGATACAAAAGCGATACAAAACCTGTAGTAGAATCTGTAACAGAAAACTATTGATACAAAATTCTTAAATATGAATAACCGATTTTGTAACTAAATTGTCACCGCGCAAGCATAACATAAAGAGTTTTAAAGTGCAACCGGAAGTTTTCCTACGCGTCTTCTTACGGAAGCTTTCCCACAGGAGCATCCGTTGACTGGAGCAGCTTTACTTTAAGCCGCCTGACCTTCAACTTCGGCTAGTCTGACCACTGTACGGTATGTGTTGTCTTTCTTGCAGGTTATGAGAGTTATATCCCAACCTTCGCCTCCCTGCACATCCTCAACCTGAGTTTTATGGACACCGATCATATCAACAACGGCATATGTGTAAGCTGTTCCGTCCGGCATCGTATATGTCATCGTATCTCCGTTTTCAAGGTCGACAAGGCTCGCAAAATGACTCTTCAAATTGTGCCCCGCAACAATCAATCTGCGTGGCTTTCCGGTGGCGCGCCCCGCAATACGGCAGCATGAAATCTTCAGCAGTGCGTTCGTGCATTCTCCTATAACCGGCAGCTTTAGGTTTATTTTCGGGATTTCGATAATCCCGATGATCTCATAACTCACATAGCCGCCCTTTGAACCTGAGCTTGAGCTGCCCGAATCGGTTCCGGAGCTTGGATTATCTCCTGCTTCGGAATCGTTTTCTTGCGGGTTTACATCGGTTTGTTCATCTTCCGGAAACGTGTCGTCTGTCACCGATGCCGCCGGCTCAGCTTCTGAAATCGTTGATGTGGGATCGCCTGATACTTCAACGATATCCTCATCGCCCGCTTCGATTGTTATGACCCAGTCCCACTCTGTTTCCATGCCGATCTGATCCAATATCTCCTGAGCGTTCTGCCCTGCCTGACGGTCTTCAATAATATTCCTGATAACCAGTCCGCACGCTGTCAGGAGCAGAAGCGCACCCGTTATGATCAATATTCTGGGTAGAAGCGCATATATTTTGTTCATTATTCTCATCACCAGACACAAACTATCATATCAGCTTTCGGTATGTCAAGTAATCGCTTCGCTACCGATGATCGTTGACCGCATTACCGGGTTGCGATTTATGGGTATCCGGAGCATCCATTCGGCATGATGATAATAGTTACAAGCTCACATAAGACAGGATCTATCACTTTACCGCTTTGCATTATTATGCTAGAATGACGAAAACACAATTCATTCTATGAGGTAATTCAGATGCGATACGACTCAGAAATCAAGCTCTTTTCAGGAACGTCAAACAGATCATTTTCAGAGAAAATCTCCGAACACCTCGGTGTCAAGCTTGGAAGTAATGACATGATTGCGTTCCCTGAGGGCAATCTGTATGTCAAAATAAACGAAAAAGTCCGGGGTACTGATGTCTATATCATACAGTCGATCGGTCTCAACCCGAACAATGAGTTTGTTGAGCTTTTATTCTGGTTAGACGCTTTTAAACGCTCGGGGGTTAACTCTGTTACCGCAATCGTTCCCTATTTCAGTTATGCAAAAGCAGATAAAAAGGACGAGCCNCGAGTCTCGATAAGGGCAAGAGTGTGTGCCGACTGTATGGAGACCGCAGGTGTTGACCGTATCGTTACGATGGATCTGCACAGCCCGCAGATTCAAGGTTTTTTCAGAAAACCGGTCGATCATCTATATGCTGCCAATATTTTTTGCAACAGAATAAAAGAACTCGGTGCCGACAATGCCGTGATTGTATCTCCTGATGAAGGGTTTGCAAAGAACGCCAGATACTACTCAAACAGATTAACCCTGCCGCTGGCGATAGGAAACAAGCAACGGCTTTATCATGATAATAACGCTGAGATCCTCAGTATTATGGGTACCGTTCGTGACAAAACCGCAATCATAGTTGACGATTTCAGCATCAGCGGCGGGACTCTTGACCAAACCGCAAAAAGGCTGCTGCAGGATGGAGCAAAAGAGGTATATGCCTTCATCTCGCACGCCGCTTTATCTGCGGACGGAGTGAAAACTATCGCTGCAAGCCCGATTAAAAAGCTCTTTACTACTGATACGATATTCAACGAAAATATCATAGGTTGCGAAAAAATTGAACTGATCTCAGTTTCAAAAATGTTCGCCGAGGCGATACGGATTATACATGAAAGAGACTCTTTAGGCGACTTGTTTCAATAGTTTACCCTGCTGCGGCTGCTCTCAGCTGAGCGATCTCCGCTTCATATCCCGGCAGTTCGTTCGGCGTCTCAAGATAAAATGGCAGCGTTCTAAGTTTTGGATGGTTGATAATCCGCACCATGGCGTCAAGACCGATGCTGCCGTTTCCGATTGTCTCATGCCTGTCCTTATGACTGCCGAGCGCATTCTTACTGTCATTGATGTGAATCGCTTTTAGCCGGTCGAGACCGACAATTCTGTCAAATTCGGATAATACGCCTTCGAGGTCATTGACAATGTCATAACCCGCATCAAAAACATGACATGTGTCGAGGCAAACTCCAAGCATTGAATTACCCGGAACTGCGTCGATGATCTTACGCAGCTCCTCAAATCTGCCTCCAACCTCGCTGCCTTTCCCGGACATTGTTTCAAGCAAAACAAATGTCCGGGTTTCGTTGCGCATTATCCTGCTGAGAGCATCGGAGATAATGCTAATGCCTATTTCCATCCCCTGTCCGACGTGACTGCCCGGATGAAAATTATACATTGCTCCCGGCAGGTATTCCATGCGCTGCAAATCGTCAGCCAATGTATCAAAAGCGAATTCTCTGATGTTTTCCTTATTCGAGCATAGATTGAGGGTGTAAGGAGCGTGAGCAAGAAAGCTGCAAATATCATGCTCTTTGGCAAACTCAAGAAACGCAGCAATATCAGACTCGTCTATCGCCTTTGCCGCACCTCCGCGCGGATTGCGCGAAAAGAATTGAAATGTGTTTGCTCCGATGCTCTCAGCGGTCTTTCCCATCGCCAAAAAACCGTCTGAAATCGAAAGATGACAACCTATCCTTAGCATTTTTTCTTCCCATATTTTCTAATTATTGCGTTTTCTGATATTATCAGATTTTCGCTTTTCTCATTTTCTTTACCGCTAAAAAATACTCAAAAGCTGCAAGTTTTCTTTTCTCTATTTGTAGTAGTTATTCTTGTTCTTTTCGAATTCATCCTGAATCCAGCTGTTGCGCTTCGCTGTTTCCGCATCNCCTGCCGGCCCCAGAATATTTCCCATGAAACAATATGCTCCGCCCGGTGCAAAGACATCAAGGACGCGGCGCACCTCGGCACGAATCTCTTCCTCAGTCGTCTCGGGATAAGAGCAGAAACCATTGCTGACAACACCGGTACAAACTGTCAGTTTGCCGTTATATTTCTTTTTGATCCCCAATATATCGTTTGAATGCTGCGCAGGATCCCATGAGTTATATCCCATATCGACAATGTACTGCACAAAGGGCTCGAAATAGCCGCAGTTGTGATGCTGCCCCGGTAGTCCTGCCTCTTTAAAAGGCTTGATTTCCGCACGCCATACCGGCTCAAAAAGGTCGAGGAACACATCCTCCGACACAAAGGGAGCGCGTTCGTGCGCAATGTCGTCAGCACCGCTGTAAACATCCGGCTTGTAATGCTCAAGATATTTTTTTCCTACTTCAAGGTTGATATCGAGCAGGAAGTTTAAGAGCTCCCTCACTTCCTCCGGTTCTTCGAGGCACGCAATAAGACCGTTGGTGAAGCCCATGTAGCTCATCAGCGCTTGAAAATATCCGAACGTGATGCCGCCTCCGCCCACCTTGAGCAGGTCTGGGTCTCTGGCGTCAAGGTCCTTCTTCGCCATTTTTTCCCAATCGATCTCATCAAGAATCGGCGGTCTTTTAATGACATCGCGCCACTTGCGGATATCATCAAGTATGAACGCACCCGGTTTGGGCAGTGCGGCGTTGTTTGCGGTTGGCTCAGAGACGAATTCGACTCCGAAGAAATTGGTAAAGGACGATGCGCCGTTACCGAACTGGTTAAGCCCGGAAGGTCCGCACATCCATTCCATCATCCTATACTGAGATACATATTCCGGAGTCTCACCGCTGATGGTTCTGAGGTAATTTTCTTTTTCTGACAAATGCACAGCCATTGTTTGCCTCCTGTTTTGTTAGTTTTTTGTTCAACTGGTTTGGCGTTGCGGTCTTTGAGTTGCGATCTTGTGCTGCGGTTTTTATGCTGTGAATTTTGTATCGCGGTCTTTGTGTTGCAATTTTCTTGCTGTGGTTTTCAAGTCGCGGTTTTCAAGTAGTGGTCTTTGTGCTGCGGTTTTTGTATCACTATAACAGCTATATCTGCTTGATGTCCACTGTTATACGAAGAAACTGTTATACGAAGAAACTTTGGCCGATAGAGAAGAAATGAATCACACGTTCCTTGACCGGTTTGCCTGTAATGCGTTCAAGCGCTTCGCTGTATATGGCAAGCTGCGGAGTGTAATGTTCTTTTTTTTCATCGACCGTCTCCGCTGTGACGTAGTCTGTCTTAAAATCTATCACCGTAAGCTGACCATTTTCTTCAAAAAAGCAATCCACCATTCCCTGCAGCAGTATTTTATCCTCACCGCCGCCGTGATAGAACCGCTCAGCAGGTGATAATAATGTGAACTTGAATTCGCGTTTTGCAAAATCAGCTTGTATTATACGTTTACCGATATCTGCCGCAAAGAAGGACGCAATCTTTTCTGCTTCGATCACCTTTGACTGTTCTGTCGTCAGCATCCCTGAATCAACAAGCCTGCGCAGCTCATCTTCAACACCAGCTCTGCTTGAGCATTTATCGAAATCGATCAGCTGCATAGTCAGATGCATCACTGTCCCGCGCTCTGCGGCAGTCAATCCGGTCTCTTTTTCGATAAACTGCGGTCTCTTAAACGTATGCTGTGCTTGTTTTATTTTTAGTGCTTGTTTTGTTTTTGCAGTGTAATCCTTGACGACAAGAAAATCTGCTTTCTCAGCTTCGCTGTCGCTCTCAAATTCGGCATAGTACCCCTTCATCCCTGTCGCCGTGAGCTTTGACGGCAGCTCCGGAGCAATCGAATGCGGATAAACATAGGTGAAGCGCTCGCGCAGTTCCTCAACGAGCGAGTCAACAATATTATCATCAGTATCAATATTGGCATTGCAGTTTTCTCCGATATTCGCCGCGTTTTTATTGATTTTTGTGATAAGCTTATCATTGATACTTTCGACGGTACCTTCTGTGTGTTTTGCATATTCTGCATCTTCTGCGTTCTCTGCATTTTCTGCAGCTACTGCAACTTCTTCGGCTTCTTCGGCTTCTTCGGCTTCTTCGCTTTCTGCCTCTTTTCCATATCGGCGCTTTATATCCTCTGCCAGTGCCAGCATTAGCCATTTCGCCATACTTCCTGATTCTTCAAGCAGCTGCACCGCAGGCTTAATTCCCGATTCTGCGGGCAGCTTTTCAAGCTCCTTTGCCGTATCCTTGAATGTCGCGGTGATAATAAGCTTCTCACGAGCCCGTGTCATTGCAACATATAGCAGGCGCAATTCCTCTGCCATCATCTCCGACGTCAGCTTGCCCTGTATGGCTAAGCGCGCGAGTGTCGGATATTCGATCCTGCGCTGCCTGTCTGTGAATTTTACTCCGACTCCAAGCTCCGTGTGAAAAACGATGGGGTTGCTCAAATCTCTGTTATTAAATCTCTTGGCAGTATCGGCAAGAATAACAACAGGGAACTCGAGTCCCTTGGATTTATGGATGCTCATAATTCTGACGGCATCCTCGTTTTCACCCATCGACGTTGAATTCGCCGGAGCATGCGCCGGTTCGGCTCCTCTTTGCTGCAGGCTCCGGATATATGTCAGAAAACCAAACAGCCCCTTATACCCGCTCTGCTCATATCTGCGTGCATATTCAGCCAATATTATCAGATTCCCTCGCCTCCGGGCTCCGTCACGCATGGCACCGACTCTTCCGAGCAGACCAGTAACAGAATACATGTGCCATATGAACCTGTCGGCAGTCATGTCGGGTGCCAATTCGCGCAGCTTATTGATCTCTTCAATGAAATCCGCACACTTTTTGTTCGTCTCCGATGCCCGGAGCAGCGCATTGTAATAATCAGTCGAATGTGACTGCGTTCTTATCATCGCAAGCTCGTCGGCCGAAAACCCGTAAGCAAGGCTTCGCATCGCTGCAACGAGCGGGATATCCTGCATAGGGTTATCAACGATTGAGATTATCGCGAGCGCCGCAGATATCTCGGGTGTTTCTAAGAATCCTTCACCCGACGGCAGGTCTGCCGTAATCCCCCGCTGTGCAAGTGCCGCCGCATATCGCCACGCTTTCCCTTTGACCGAACGCAGCAGTATGGCAATATCGGAGGATCTTACAGGTCTCGGTATCCCGTTTTCATCAGGCACACTATACCCGCTCTTGATCAGCTTATCAATCCGGTCGGCAGTAAACTGTGCTTCGATCTCGATAGCCGCAGGACTTTCCTCATCATCGTCCTGTTCGAGCGTACTCATATCGATGATATCAAACTCAAAAGCACCCGTTGTCATCATCCGCTTCTCTGTCGGCAATCAGCGCTTCAGTCTGCGTATAGTCCATTTCGCCGAATTCCTTTGACATGATCCTGTCGAACACACAATTAACGGCATCGATAACCCCGGGCCGCGATCGGAAGTTCTTTGACAGCATTATTCTGCTGCCTTCGCCGGTTGTTTTCGTTTTACTAAATGCTTCATCCGATAATTCATCTGCTGACAATCTGATCTCGGATTCACGCGAGGTCCTGCTCGCAGCTCCATTTGCTGTCTCATCCGATAGTTCAACATCAGCAAACCTCAGATATTTATCAAGAAATATTGACGGATCGGCTAATCGAAAACGGTAAATCGACTGCTTAACATCGCCGACCATGAATATATTGGTCCCGTCCCTTGAGACAGCATTGAATATAAGCTCCTGAACACCGTTAACATCCTGATATTCATCGATCATTATTTCTCGATATCTGTTTGATATTGTCTCTGCCGCCTCCGTTTTTTTCATCGTCTGACGGTCTATCAAAAGGGAGAGCGCCAAATGCTCAAGATCAGAAAAATCCGTAACGCCGCGCCTGCGTTTTTCTGCCAGATACGTTGTATCAAACTTGATCACCAGTTCAAGCAGCGCTCTTATCGCAGGCACTATGCTGCGCATATCGTCAATATAGTCGTCCGAGCTGCATTTAAACGGTGCGGTGCATTTTTTCATGCCGTCGATACATCTTTTTCGAACAGCCTTAAATTCATCAAATCCCAAAATACGCTTAACGCTTGATGCCTCAATTTCGCTGCAACGACAGGCTTCATCCCAACTAATATCCAAAGCCGATAGAAAAGCATCGCATCCGGCAATAATTGAATCAAAGCTATCTCCGTATGCCGCATCAAACTCCGGAAATTCTCTTATCTCATCTCTTACTCGCGACATTTCGCCGCGACGGTAAAGTGTTGTTTTTCGCGCTTTACCAATAAGATATGAGCCCCACACCGTCTGTGCCGCATCTGTTATGCCCGGCATCTCAAATTCATCCATGCATCCATCGATCCATGCTTGCGGGAATGGCTTGCTCTGGAGTCTCCCATATATCTCAAGTATCATACTGATAAGCTTTCTGTCGTCACGACCGGCTGAGAGCGTATCGACCAGTTCGCGGAAACCCTCTGACTCGCCAATCAGCTCATACGCATCGGCAAGAACTGCTTCGAGCACATCTGCCTTTATCATGTCACTTTCGTCCTCATCGGCGACACGAAAATCAGGTGCGAGCTCAACAAGGTGCGCATTCTCCCGCAGGATATCGATGCAAAAAGAGTGAATTGTGCTGATTTGTGCACCGCGGCAGAGCATGGTCTGCCGTCTAAGATGTGCGTTTCCCGGTTGGAGTGCAAGCAGCTCACGGATACCGTCGAGTATTCTCCCTTTGAGCTCTGCCGCTGCAGCATTTGTATATGTAATTATAAGAAACGAGCTGATATCGGCACCCTGCTCAATGCGGCTGAGCAGTCTGCCGACCAACACCTTCGTCTTGCCGGAACCGGCGGCTGCCGAGACGAGCAGCGCACCGCTGTCATGCTTAATGACCGCCTCCTGCTCCGGTGTAAAGCTGAATTTACTACCCATAACAACTATTCTCCTGCGCCGATGGCGTTCCAAAACTCAGCTGCCTTCATACTGCGATGATATCTCCACCGGTCTCCGAGCTCCTCATCAAACCCGCATACACTGTGGAATCGGCAATAAGTACAAGCGTTCTCTCGTGCACTTCCGGATGGTTCGCAGCTGATATCACCGGTCAGAATGCCTTGCATCGCCTCACTGAGCTTACGCTCCACATGCCGCGATAACAGCATCAGCTCTGACGAGCCCATCAGACTGTCGCCTGTATATTCTCCGTTTTTGTTTATCCCCAACGGCAGATATTTTTTATTCTCACTGTTCTCCATCGCTTCGATTACAGCAAGGTCGCTAAGCACCAGCCCCTTCCTGCGCAGCTCTTTATCCCGCAGCTTATTGACCTCTTCTTCCGTTGTGTTTCTCGCGGTATTGATAATGACGTCACGCGCAGGGAAATAAAGAACACCCGCAGGAATCAACTCCTCACCGGGTTTGGCAAGCCTTTGCAGCGCAAACAAATAGATGAGCATTTGCATATCTTTTCCGTAAAACACATCTGAGAGCTGAAATGACTTTTTACCTGTTTTGTAGTCGATCACACGGATATAATTCTTACCGTTATTTCTCCAAACATCCACCCTGTCGATGTAACCGGTTATTGCCGGCTCCTCTGACGGAGCCGATTCCTCTGCTTTTCCAGCTTCTCCCGCTATGGCTGTTGTCCCGGTTGCAGCAGCTTCTCCCGCTATAACAACCTCCCCGGTTATTGCTGTCTCTCCAGAAGCAATATCCCCACCGACTTTACTCGATGACGAAGCAATGTCCCGAAACGGGATCTCAAACCCATAAGGTTCAAAATCGGAGTCTCTGAGCTCTGAAAGGAGGTCCTGGACGATTGTCGCGGTATTGCTCTCCATCCGATTGAACAGATAGACAAAACGTGCGTCTTTACCCTCAAAGCCGTGCAATTCTTCGCTAATGTACTCCTCTGTATTCTGTCTTATCAGCTTTTGCGTCAGTTCGTCATCGGCGTCCTTATACCCGACCGTTGCCTTTATCTCAGAGCAGACCCTTTCGAGTATCCTATGGATAAATGTGCCTGCCGTCGGCGCGTCAAACCCTTTCGGATCCCTTGGTTGCAGCCTAAGTCCGCTCTGCAGGAAATGTCTGTATGCACATGAATAGAAATTATCGACCCGTGTCGGCGACAGGATCGGTTTGCTCCCGTAAAGCATCGCGACCGTCTCAGGTGAAAGGCTCCCTCTTCCCTCACGAAGTAATGTATCCGTAATACGCAGATACTCTGCCGATTCATGAGAAAGCGCGGTATAGTACCTTCGCGCCGCAAGCGCTGCCAAGCCGGAATTCTCAGTATTTCCGTATTGCACCGCCAACTCAAGACAGGGTTTCTCCGCCTGAGACATATACTCATCCTCATTGAGCACCGCGGCATCAATTGCGAAAATAGCCTTGATTCTGTCAATAATGAATGAAGGCCGACCGTCTCCCTGCGTAGAGTAGCTAATGATGAGCTCCTGCGAGGGCAGTGTCACAGTCGAATAAATCATGTTCATCTCTTTGTTATACCGCTCGATAAAGCCGGAAGAAATGCTCTTGCTCAGCTTACTCAGCTGTTCACGTTCATTGTCATTGAGCGCACCGGCAGGCTTTGACTGCATGGGCATATTCTCGTCAGTCGCACCAAGTATAATCAGGCATTTCAAGTCACGCCGCCGGCTCATCGCCATCCCGCCCATCGCTGTCCTGTCGAGTGAAACAGGAATGACGCTAACGCTGTAGTGTGACATTGTCAGCACGAAAAGCTTACGAAATTCTGCCGCACCGAGCTTTGAATCCTCTAATATCGAGAGCATCTGCTCCAGAGCATTGATAATGATATCCCAAATCTGTTCATATTCACCGGCGAGACGCGATTCACCGCGCAGCTCCAGTCTTTCCGCTTTCTCAGCCAGACGCGACGGTAGATCGATCTCCTCAAGAAATGTATACACTACTTTAAGCTTTTCTTTCACCTCACTGTTATGCTTTATGCCTTCAGATAACCGGATAAGCGGCTGTGCAATTTTCTCCCGCAAGGCATTAAGCTGCGACAACCGCTCAAGCACCGCATCATCTGCATTGCTTGCACTGTTTGCACTGCTCGTATTGTCTGTGCTCTTCGCTTTGTTTTCGCTGCTTGCACCATCCGCGTTTCTTTCGTTACCCGTGTTGTTTTTGTTGTTTGCGCTACTTGTGCTGCTTGCACTGCGTTTATCGCCGATGTCAGGCGGCAGTGTCCAGTCTCTTGTCCATTGCGAACCTCTGATTCCCCACTTGATGACATAATTTTCAAGTTCGGCGCATTCGTCCGGGGTCACTCCTGTCAGCCCGGACTTAATATATCTGAATACCGGCTTGTATTCCCATCCCGACACTGCGATATCAAGAGCAGCCTCAATCAGTGCAGCAGGCGGTTTATCGATGATATTTTCCCGTCCGCTTGAGAAATATCTCACGCCGTATCTCTCAAAAACGCTCTCGCAAATACCGGCATAAGCTTCCCAGTTGCGCGCCATGACTGCGATATCACGCCATCTGTAACCTGAATGAACAAGCTGCAAAACCTTTGCAGCCGCCTGTTCGCATTCGGCATACTGTGTTGGCGCAGCATAAATCGTTATCGCATTACAATCTGCGGTGTACTCCGCATCGTCATATGCGAATAAATGCTTCTCAAGAAACGTAAGCTCCGGTGCTCTGGGTGCCGCAACACTCTTGATATTCTCATACCGTACCTCTGCCTTACATTCTTCGGCAAGCTCTTTAAGCTTTGTTTCGGTATCCTTCGGCAAAATGAACGCTTCATTGTCGTTGTCGTCACACGTGAGGCAGACTGTGATGCTTAACCCTTTATCTAAAAGCTCGCCGATAACACGGCGTTCTCCGCCGGTAAAATCGTTAAATCCGTCAAAATAAATATGGCAGGCATTGCCTATTGCACCCTGTTTAATTCTGTCCGCCAGAAACGAAAGAGTATCCTCAGAGTCACTGCCGCGCGCATGTAAATGTGTATCATATGCATTCAAAATCAGAGCCAGATCACGCAGCTTATCTCCAAGCTGCGCGGATGAACTCTCCGCCATACTCTTTAGCTGCTCCGATGTCATCCCGCTGCTTTTCATCTCGATTACTGTTTCAAGCAGCTTCTCAAGAAGGTCAGTCCTTAACCATTTTGCTCCAAACACGCCAAGTTCCTCTGCCACAGACTCAATCGCACGGTATAATACAAGAATCTGCCCGCTTTTATCAATATGCTTGGGCGGTGAAGCCCCGGCTTCGAAGAGCGCGCGTGAGGAGAGACGCGAGAACGTAAGCACCTCGGCAAAAAGCGACAGCCTATCGCCGCAGACTTCACAGAGCTGCCTTTCAGCATCGTGTGAATACTGCTCGGGAACAATCATGAGGATATTTGTTTCTCCCTCGGCTCCCCTGCGCTTTATTTCTCTGAGAATGTGCGACGTTTTCCCTGTACCTGCACGACCTTTAATAATTGTCAGCAATGGCATCACCCCCTGATCACAGGATTTTCTTAGATTTGCTGATTATATCATTTATGAGTGCTTTTCGCTAGATTGCGGCATCGTTGCACACTATTACATCGCATGCCACTTGAAATTTCGCATTTTTTGTATATAATAGCCATATCACAATTAAACAATTTAACAAATCCACAAACAAACCAATAGCAATGCTGCATGTGAATATTGCAACAAATAAATAACAAAACAATGTTCTAAAACATACAAATTGAAAATACTTAAATTTAATAGATCTCATCTTGGTAATTGAGTATGCAGATGAAAGGAGAAGCGCCACTCCTATCCGCAGCACTATAACTGGATAACCGTGGCTGGACGTTAAATGAGAAAGATCAAACAAAACACCAACCAAAAAGCCGAACACGAGATCGCGCAAAAAAGCAAACAAAAGGCGAAAATGTCAAGAGTGATTATTAGTGTTGCAATGGTCCTGCTCATCACACTTAACGTTATCTCCTGCAGCAAAACGAAACAGACGGACGGCGGTGCAGAATCAACGGCATCTTCGGATGTCGGGAATCCGGAAGGCGTGCCTTCCGATGCATCTGACGCATCGACAAAGGGTCCGACACTTGAGACTGATGATACCTCATCACAGGGAACGCCTCCAAGTAATACTTCCACAGGAGCCACCGAACCTCCTGAGTCTCCCCCGGAAACACCGAGGGCTGATCTTGTTCCCTATGACGGTATAGTCGAGCATCTTTTCTTTCATGAAGTGATCGCATATCCGCAGCTCGCTTTTGACGGAGACAGCGGACAGCAGGGTTACGATGAATACATGGTCACTGTCGGCGAATATGTCAAAATGCTTGAGAGTATCTACAGCAAGGGTTACATACTCGTTAACATGAATGATGTCTGGTCGGAACACACGACCGACAGCGGAGCCAGAAGAATGAAAAAAAATACCCTCATGATTCCTGAGGGTAAGAAGCCGCTTATTCTGTCGTTTGACGATATATCGTTTTATGAGTATATGAGCAAAGACGGATTTATGGAGAAATTGATCATCGGCCCGGACGGCGAGATTTGGGACAGTGGATTTGACCCGAGCGGCAATCCCGTGGTCACACAAGAAATGACAGTTGTAACGGTGCTTGATAAATTTGTCAAGGAACATCCCGATTTCTCACTTGACGGTGTCAAGGGCTGTATCGCTCTGACAGGTTACGAGGGCATACTCGGTTACAGGACACAGTTTGATTCTAAAAACGACACCCCGGAAGCCCGGATAAACCGCACTCAGGAGATCGCAAGAGTGCGTCCGGTCATTCAGAAGCTCAAGGATACCGGTTGGTATTTTGCAACGCATAGCTACGGGCACATCAATTTGAACAAAGCATCGCTTAACGGCGTCAAGACAGATGCCGACCGTTGGCTTAATGAGGTCGGGTCGCTTATTGGCGAAACCACCTTGTTTATTTATCCATTCGGCTCGAGGCTTGACGGCGGCGACGTTAATAAAACGGGGCCTTCATTCCAATACTATGTTGAACTCGGTTTTCGTGTGTTCGCATCGGTAGGAATTGAGTCATATTCAAAGATAAAATCCGATATTAACGCAGTGATTTGCGACAGGATGCACGCAGACGGCGGAACACTCCGCCGCGAGCGCACCCGTTATATGAAATTCTACGACGCTATTGAGGTGTTTGACCCCATGCGTCCGAGCGTGTACGGAAATAAATGGTAATTTGCTTATATTTCTCGCAGTTGCCTGCAGTAGTCTTTCCCTGTCGGTAGATGCAACCAGTTACGTACTGTTGTCTCTCGTTGTTAGTAGTTGCAATCAGCTGCATGCTGTTGTCTCTTGTTATTAGCGGTTCTGTCAGCTGCATGCTGTTGTCTCTTGTTGACAGTTGTGATCAGTTACATACTGCTGTCTTTCGTTGTTGTGTTGACAGTGCTATCAGCTATCTGTCGTTATTTACCATCCGGGAAGCTCGTGAACATCCGTTTTGCTTCCGGTTCCGGAGGCGGGCTGCCCGAGGC
>JGI994J12354_10003185_pt1 | contig 15483 bp, 8 predicted proteins | sample IntmicLarv3ML3BL_FD_12354 | JGI IMG/M metagenome (IMG submission 12354)
TTAAATTCCGCATCCTTTTCCAGTGTTTCGTCCACGTCGAATTTATTCCGTGCCATTTACTCCGCCCCCTTTCCGGCAAGCGCTTGCTTTGCTTCAAACTCACCGTATTGTATGGTGAAGAGGTCGTAGTAATAGCCCTTCTTGGCGATGAGCTCGTCATGCGTGCCGGATTCAATCAACTCGCCGTCTACCAGCACGAGAATCAAATCTGCCGGCTTGACGGACGAAATTCTGTGTGCGATGACGAACTTTGTGATGTTGGGATAATTCTCCGCCAGCGCGGTTTGGATTTCATGCTCTGTCTCCATATCCACAGCGGAGGTCGTGTCGTCCAGCACAAGGATGGCCGGGTTTACCGCCAGCGCGCGCGCCAGCGACAAACGCTGCCGCTGCCCGCCGGACAAGCCCACACCACGTTCGCCGACGATGGTGTCGTATCCGTCTGTTGTTTGCCGGATGAAGCCGTCCGCATCGGCCGCTTTGGCGGCTTTCAGCAAATCGTCCATCGGCGCTTCCGGCACGCCGTAAGCAAGGTTGCCTTCAATCGTGTCGGAGAACAGAAATACATCCTGCATAGCGGAGGAAATGCCGCGCCGCAGTGTTGCGAGGTCGTACTTCCGCACGTCCACATCGTCCACCAATACTTCGCCTTCCAGCGCGTCATAGAACCGACACAGCAGGTTCGCCACGGTCGTTTTGCCCGCGCCTGTGGGGCCGACGATACCGACCATGCCGCCTGCGCGGATTTTGAAAGAAACATCCTTCAGCGCGATAGGGGTCTTGCGAAATTTGTCATAGGAGAATGTGACGTTCTTAAACTCCACCTTGCCCCGGATTTTGTCCGGTTTGTGCGGTTTTTCAGGATTTTCCACGTCAATCTTTTCGCGCATCAGCGCATAGATTTTATCCAGCGACGCGACGAAACGCTGCACGTCATTCACCAGCCAGCCGAACATACGCATGGGGTTGTTGACCGCCCAGAGGTAGCCGTTGACCGTGACGATTTCATATAACTCCAACCGCCCGGTGATGACAAAGATACCGCCGACGAGGATGAGGATGACGCTCAAAAATCCCGCGAAGAAATCCTGCTGCGGCAAATACTTGAGCCAAATCTTAGCGGAATCAATATTCGCATCGTAGAAGGCCTGGTTCTCCTTCTGGAATTTCTCAATCTCAAATTCCTCCCGCGTGAAGGCCTTGACAATACGGTTGCCGCTGATGTTTTCCTGACAGACGGAATTCAACTGCGAGAACTGCTCCCGAATCCGCGCGAAGGTAGGCTTGATGTTCTTGGCTTGTAAAAACGCCAGCCGCCCGACGAATGGTGCCACCGCGAGGAGCAGCAGCGCTAGTTCCCAGCTATACGACACAATCAGCACAATCGCGACAAGGAAGGTCATCACATTCTCAAAGATGGAATAGATGACGCCGGCCGCCATATGGCGGATGGCATCCAAATCGCCCGTCATGCGGCTCATCACATCGCCGACCTTGTTTGTGTCAAAGAAGCGGAAGCTTTGCTCCTGCACGCGGCGGTAGATGTCGTTCCGCAGCCGCAGGAGAATGCGCTGCGACATGCTTTCAAACAGCATCAAATAGGTGTAGCGGCAGATGTGTTTGATAATGGTCGCCCCGGCCATGTAGAACAACAGGCGCGGCAGCGCATCTACATTTCCGTCCTGAAAGACTTCCTTTGCAATCCAGCCCATGATAAGCGGGGTGGAAAGTGCGAGCAGAATCGCGCAGGCGTTCAAAAGTAAGCCCGCCACGAAGCCCCATTTGTAAGTCTTGAAATACTGCCAAATCCACTTAATCGGTTTCATACTTATTAAAATCCCCCTATAAAATACACCGTGGACGCAAGATAACCGCCGATTCAAAGCGCTATACGCAAAAAAGGGAATGAAAAATGCAGCTTTTCACTTTTCTTTTTACGCGAAATGCGCCGAATCGACGGCTACCAACTGCGGCTCCCGCCGCGACTGTATGTTTGTATGCCTATGTGCCTGACAACTTCATCAGTACTCCTATACCTTAATTCTTTTTCATCGGAAAGTCAACGGTTTTTTACAACTTTTTTCATTTTTGTGCAGGTGTACCGAATAGATTGATTCATAGACCCCGAATGGAGGAAATTTGTATGTGTGAATGCATTCCGCAAAACCCGATACCGCGTAAGCGGCCGCCGGTGCCGCCGTGTTTCACACCGGATTTTTGCCGCAACGACGAGATGATTTCTTCTGCGCTGTTACGGAATCATTTACACCATTTGGTATACATCTGGCTTTCCACCGGGAAGGAGTTTTGGATGTTCCCGACGGAGATGGATACGAATTCGCTCACAGGCTATCTTTGGGATGGGGATGGCTGGAAGCGCTGTACTTTCGATCCGCGCCTGATAAAGGCCTTATATTAAGGAAGGAGGACATGTGCGATGCCACTGCATGTCGAGGAATTAAATCCGCGGCTGTTAGGCCGTTTCCCTGGGAGCGAACTGGAGAGCGGGTACGATGTCGAGCGGAACCGCTGGGAAGTCATTGTGAAATACAACGGCAGCCTTGCCCGTGTGGAGGCGGAGCTAGACGCGGAAGTGGAAATCCTCAGCGCGACCTATGCCATCATCACGCTGTTGCATGAACAGCTTCGCGCGCTCTACAATTATCCGCAAATTGAATATATCGAGTTACCAAAGCGGATTGTGCCCGTCCTAGCGGAAGGGCTCCGGCAGAGTTGCGTCACGCCCGTGCATGACCCGCGCGGGAGTTTCAACCTCACGGGCGCGGGTGTGCTTGTGGCTGTTTTGGATTCCGGGATTGATTTTCGCCACCCGGATTTCCGCCATGCGGACGGTACGACCCGTGTGCTGGCGTATTGGGACCAAACAGCGCGGGATGGCGCTCCGCCTGATGGCTTCCGCGGCGGTACGGAATACACCGAGGCGGATATCAACGCTGCGCTTGCGGGGGAATTGTCACCCGGCCAAGCACCGCAGGAAGATTTTATCGGTCACGGCACGGCGGTGGCGGGCGTGGCCTGCGGGAATGGGCGGGCAAGCAATGGCCGCGAGGTCGGCATGGCACCGGAGGCGGGCATCCTTGTGGTGCGGCTGGGGCGGCGCGGGCAAGAATCCTTCGCACGGACGACGGAATTTATGCGCGGGCTGTCCTATTGCCTCCGCAAGGCGCAGGAATGGAATCGGCCGCTGGCCGTGAACATCAGTTTCGGCACGAACAACGGCCCGCATGATGGCGGTTCCCTGTTTGTATCCTTCGTGGATGAAATGGCGTTAAAGTGGAAAACGGCCATTATCGCTGCAACAGGCAACGAAGGGCACGCCGGGCATCACTTTGCGGGGCGCATCGCGCAGGGGGAGCAGATGGATATAGATTTTGTGACAGCGCCGGGCATATCCGATATGTACCTGACATTATGGAAGGATTTTACGGACGAATTCACCTTTGAGCTGATTGCGCCGAATGGTATGACCAGCGGCGCAATCCCGCATACGCGGCCGTTGACGGTGCTGGCCGCGCAGAATACGTCTGTCTATATCTCGTATGGGCAGCCCACACATTACAATGAGTATCAGGAAATTTTTTTTCAATTTCAAACACGTGGCGGCACGCTTCCCGTAGGGTTGTGGCGCGTGCGGATACGGGGCGTGCGCGTGGTGGACGGGCGGTTCAATGCGTGGCTCCCTACGACGGAGGAGGTCACAGCGGACACGGCTTTCTTGATACCGACCCCTACAACGACATTGACCTTGCCCTCCACCGCGCGCAAGGTGCTGTCCGTCGGTGGATATGGCGGGAATTTGCCGGGCGCGCTCGCGTTCTCCGGGCAGGGGTATACCCGCAACGATGTGTATATTAAGCCTGACCTTGTTGCGCCCGCGTTGGAGGTGCTGTCCACGCAGTCTGGTGGCGGGTATGGGCGCTTCACCGGCACAAGCATCGCCGCACCCTTTGTGACAGGCGCGGCGGCGTTAATGATGGAATGGGGGATTGTCCGTGGGAACGACCCGTTTTTATATGGCCAGCGATTGAAAGCATTCCTGAAGCACGGCGCACGGCGGGAAAATCCGCCCTATCCGAATCGCGTCTGGGGATACGGCAAGCTTTGTCTGTCTCGTACAATGGACGCGTTGACAGCATATATGCTTGGGCGGTGAATCGCGACGATTGCGGGTATGTGTGACAGGGATATGGGAAGGAGAGGGATGACATGGCAAACGATGAGGGTACGCTCTCCGCGTTTATCGAAAGGCCGGACACGGCGGCGCTCATGTTCCGCTACAGCCAACTTGTGCAGGCGTTTATTAAGGAGCGTCCGTATATCCGCATGGGGAAGCGGCTGACGGGGAATTATGTGATTGCATATACCCAGCGTGACCGCGTGCGGGATATTCTGGCGGAAATAGGGTTTTCCAACATTGGCATCCATCCGCTGGTGTGCAGTCTTTTTGGCGAGGCGGAGCTGGAAGCGTCAGGGATTTTACCGGTGCATCGGCAGCCCGGGCTGTCTTTGCGGGGACAGGGGGTGATGCTGGGGTTTATCGATACGGGGATTGACTATACATTGCCCGCGTTCCGCCATGCAGATGGCGCGACGCGCATCCGCCGCATTTGGGACCAGACAATACGGGGTGACGGGCCGATGGGCAAGCACGACGGCGAGCCGGACAGCTTCGGATACGGTACGGAGTATACGGAGGAGGACATCAACGCCGCTTTGCGTGCGGACGACCCGCGAGCCATTGTGCCGCACCGTGACACCGCCGGCCACGGCACCTTTCTCGCTTCCGTGGCGGGCAGCAACGAGCCGGGGGTATACATCGGCGCCGCGCCGGATGCAGAGTTTCTCATCGTCAAGCTCCGTCGGGCGACGCCGCATTATATAAATATGTACCTCGTTCCGCCGGAGACGGAGCATGTGTATGAAACCTCGGATATCATGCTTGGTATCGAATACATTTTGAGCCGTGCCATACAGTTGAACCGTCCCGTCGCCATATGCATTTCCGCCGGGACGAATCTTGGCGCGCACAATGGTTCCAACATTCTGGAAGAATATATGACGCGGATTTCATTCGTACCCGGCCTCGCGGTTTGCGCGGCGGCCGGAAACGAGAGCGCCGCACGGCACCATGCTTCCGGAACCATCCCTGGCACGGGGGAAACGGCGACCATTGACCTTCGCACGGGAGATAGCGGTTCTTCCTTTGTTGTGTGTTTATGGAACAACGACACAGACCGGATTGCCGTGTCCCTGCGTTCACCCGCGGGGGAGGTCATCCCGCGTATCCCCGCACGCTCCGGCACCTCGCACGAGGCCAATCTCGTGCTGGAGCAATCCGCTGTCCGTGTGCAATACGCCTTCCCGGTGGAGGGCAACGGTGGCCAGCTTACCATGATTAGCCTCAGCCACCCCGCACCGGGCGTATGGCATATCAATGCGTATGGCGAAATCATTCTCGACGGCACATATCATGCGTGGCTGCCGGTCACAGGGCTTGCGGACCCGGCGGTCGAGTTTATGTCCCCCGCGCCGGACACGACCGTTTGCGTTCCGGCGACCGGAATGGGTGTCATTACCTGCGGCGCATATGATAGCCTTAACAACAGCCTCTTTGCCTCGACCTCCTGGGGGCCGACACGCCTGCCATCTATTGCGCCGGATTTGACCGCGCCAGGTGTTGCTGTGCGCGGAATTTTCCCCGACGGCCATGGTGCGATGAGCGGAACTTCCGTCGCGGCGGCCATCGCTTCGGGCGCGGCGGCGTTGATGCTGGAATGGGGCATCGTCCGGCAAAATGAACCGTCTATGAATACGTACATCGTCCGCGCGAATTTGATACGCGGGTGCAGCCGCGATTCCGGTTTGGAATATCCGAATATGCAGTGGGGGTATGGACGGTTGAATTTGCTCCGGACATTCCAAGTGCTGCGGGGGATATAAGTGCAGCGTATCGGAATATTGCCGATTTCTTGTATGAAGATGATGGGTTTGGCGTGGGACGATGGGTATAATTACATTGACGGCAGGCAGCCCGACGTTATAGGCGAGCTGCTGCAGAGATTGAGTGTCAAGCACGTAATGAGCTGCTTATGAATTCATATATTGTTTTCGCGAATTAATTACGCGAGCGCAGCCGCAATTCCAGCTTGGAGTGCACGAATATACAGTGGGGTAAAAGGATATAGATGGTATTAACAACAGCCCGCCGGATGTATCGGCGGGCTGTTTGATGGGGCGCGAAGCCCAGCGGTCTATCTTTTTACCACGATTATATCACAAATGTAAAATGTGTTGTCAATCCCGTCGCCGCCTCGCGCGCGGTAAGCGTATATGCGCCGGGCACTTGATTGAACGGCATAGGATAATTCCAAATACCCTCGCCATCGCGCAAGCGGATGTTGATTTGGTCATCCGGTAAGATGGCATTCTCCGGCCCGTCAAGCCGCAGGTTGACGATATGCTTTCCGCCGCGCGACACGCCGTTGAGTCGGATGACGGCTTCCAACCACGCACCCGGAGTGGTGCCAGTGACATCGAGTGTCAAGGCGGAGGGCGCTTCCGGCAGGACGGACACAAGTAACGGCTCCCAGTTCGGCAAAATAGAAGTGAATGAATTGCCGTAACCGAGGGATTCACCCGTGCGCGCGTTGTAGAGATGCCCGCTTACAGGTAACGTGACGGAAATCGGCCAATCCCCCGCAAAAGCTGTCTGCTCCTGTACTTCCGCCGGGCCCAGTTCATGGATACGAAGCTGGCGGTTGTGCAGGAAAGCATAAACCTTGTATGTGCCGAGGTCATAGGTGAAACTTTCGATACCCGGCGCGGGCGCGCCGCTGTCACGCGTGATTTGCATCGGCATGGCAATGCCCGCAACATTGCACAGCGCCTTGTACCATGTGAACAGTGCATCCCCGGCAGGCGGTGTGATGCGGTGGAGGTAGTAATCCGTCAGGTCGGCATTCATGTATACAGTCTTGCCCTTGCCGTGTTCGCGCACGATGACGGCGGGGCGACCGTTTGCATCCGCATACAGCGCCGTGCCATCCGTAACGGTGATGTCTTCCGCAGCGGACAGCGGCAAGATTTCGGCTTCCGCCAAAGGCATTGCCCAAGCGGGAATGTCTGTTTGGCGCGTAAGTCCGCTTGCTCCCAAGCATTTCCGGATACCCGTACGGGCTACGCCGAAGAGTGCGTCAAGCTGCCCGGCGGGCAGTGTGCGTGCATGTTCGTCCATGACGGCCGGGAGGCAATCCGCCAGCACGATGCCGCCGTTTTCCACATACCGCACGACGGCATCCGCTTCCGCCTGAGACATCGCCACGGAGCCGGGCAAGATGAACATTTTGGGCATCCGCGCATCCAGCACGCCGTTTTCCAATTGTGCATACGAAAGAAAATCGTAGGGCAGCCATGCATCCTCGTTCAGCTTCACGGCGCTTTCCCGCAGCCGCGCAAGCTGGCTCTGCTGCCGCTCGTTGTGCATTTTCCAGACATCCGCATCTTCGCTGAGCCAAGGGGTGTCCTGCGACGGACGCTCCAGCATCCAGCACGCTGCGACCGAGGGGTGCGAATAATGAATGGACACAGCCGGCGTCTCCGGCTTCGCCTGCGCCAGCATGGCGACAAGTCCCGTCGTCAGCTCGCGATACAGCGGCACAAACGGGCGGCCATAGTCGGTGATATTACAATTTTCATCCAGGAAGCGCGCCTGTTCATCATAAATAATCGTACCACGGTCACCGTGGAGCACCTGATGCCAATGCCGCCAGACTTCATGGTCGGACGAACCGAAGGCCGTCATAAACACAGGCTTCTCCGGTGCGAAGGAGCGCCAAAGCTCGCGGTTGTTGCCGATGTTATACGGCTCAATCACATCCATGGATTGCGACAGGAGCCAGTAGTCATACCCGCCGAAGGTGCCGGGCATCTGCGCACCGACGATACCGGCATACGCGCCCGGGTCGGCAGCGTGGACGGTATCCGTCGCCTGTTTGACGGCTTTGGCGAAGGTCAGGTTCATGAAACGCCTGTGGTCCGCCCATGGCGCAAGGTTTGTGCCGCCGCGTGCGATGATTTCGTCCGTGGTGAAGGGCATGACGCTTTGCCAATCGGCGTAGTCCGTCGCCCATGCTTCATTCAATCGTGCCAGTGTGCCATATACACCGCGCAGCCATTCGCGGAAATCGGCCAACGCACGGGGGTCGAAATCAAAATCCCAAGGCTGGACAAGTTCCGTCACGCTTGTCTCATCGGTGGAATAAAACAACGGGCGCATATGCCGTTGGGATTGCACATATTCCGTCAAACGCGCCAAATGGAATTGCGACGCGCCGATGTCGTGCAGGCTGGGGTGGCGGATGAAAGCATCTTTGCTTGATTTATCCTGCAAGTACAGCTTGATGGTGTCGGAGGTCAAGGAACTTTTCCCGCGCTTATACATCGGCGAATGGTATGTCGCAAGGAAGGGCACCATCGTCTGGTCTACATAGTAGCCGAAGCCCGCCTCATACCACGGCGCGGTACGGCTCGCCGGAATGGCGGAAAGGTCACTGTCATGATCCCGCTGGGGCGACGCTTTGCCGTTGAAGATGTGGTACTGCCGGAGCGCGGCTTGCCTGTGCGGCTCGTAGGCGTAGTACATCACAACGGTGAAGTCGTCCAAATCCCGGCGGGGCAGCACGATGAAGAACTCCGCCTCCGCCTCAATCGTGTGCAGCGGTTGCGCAAAACGGATGAGTAGGCGGTTGAACGCGGTCAGCGCGCGGTCGGTCGGTATGGTAAAGGTGACCGCGCCGTCCTTGGCGCTTGCCATTTCCGTTTTTGTCACAACAAGCCTGCCTACAGCGTCCGTCCATTGTATGGTGAGTGTGCCCGTGCCGTGGAGCGGCCCATCCGCGCCGGCCAATGACACGCGGAGCGCTTCGTTGCGCAGTGGCCAGGATGGGTTCAGGAAAGTGATGCTGCCTTGCATGTGATGTCCCCCTTTTTATGGCGAGTTGCTCGCCGGAATCGTATATGAATAGTATACCATGTTTTTCGCCATTTGGGTATGCCTTTATGTACAATTGCAAAGGGAACCGCGCATTGAATGCACGGTTCCCTTGTTTCATTTCTTTTTCACCGGAATGAAAATTTCACAGCCGTTGTCGTTATACGCTTCATATTCCGGCAAATCCGTCAAATCATACGCCGACGACGGCAGCCACTCGCCCAGAATCCGCAACCACATGTCCTGGCTGGCCGTTGGCATTGTTCCCACGGCTGTAAAGACCGCCCATGTCGCTGCCGGTACTGCCAATTCCGCAAATTCACCCGCGTCTTGTTCCGTTATGACCGCAATGTGATAATGAAACGTTTCTGCACCAATGTTTGTTGTGAACCCGACCAAATCCGAATCCTTGCGTCCGGTATAGGCCAGCAGCCGTTCGATGGTGCCGTCCGCTCTGGCCGCCGCCCAAATGGCGGGCACTGCCTCGAAATTTTCGTCCAAATCGGCAGGCGCGTCGTATCGTGCGCCGATGATGCGGAATGCGTTCTTTTCTTCCATCCGATAGTTCATTTCCATCGCTCCCTTGATTGAAATTTGAAACGAGAGCTTGGGGTATGAGACGAAAACGGCACCCGGCTTCCGTGCCTGTGACGGCAGGATACCATGCTGTTTGTAAAATGCCCGGCTGAAGCTGTCTGTGCTGTCATAACCGTATTGGATGGCCGTGTCGAGAACCTTGGCAGCGCCGCCTTGCAGCGTTTGTGCGGCCAGTGTCATGCGCCTGCGTCGTATGTATTCCGCCAGCGGTATATCGGCAAGGTAGCCAAATATCCTTGCGAAGTGGTACGACGCGTAGCGCGTGACCGTATGCGCCTTGGCAAGCATGTTGTTGTCCGTTATGTTTCTTTCGATATACTCGACAGCGTCGTTTAGCTGTTGCAACAGATGATTTTCCATGCCCAAACCCTCCTTTCTCTTTTATCATAGCAGAACGAAGGATTCTTTTCTCGACTTTGGCTGTTCGCTTTCGTCGGATTTAGCATGTTTTATTTCTTCCACGTAATCAATAGCTCATCTTGCACGACGGACGCGCCCGGCTTCACGTGGATTTTGTCAATCACNCCTTCCGCTTTCGGCATGAGCGTCGTCTCCATCTTCATGGCCTCAATCGTCATCAGCGGTGTTGCCATCGTGATGTAATCACCTTCTTCGACCATAATCCTTCCAACAGTGCCGGGGATGGGTGAGCCGAGTTGTGATGCGTCAGTCTTATCCGCTTTGACCTTGCGCTCCGTCGCGGCCTCCTGGGTAAAATCGGTGATTTCCACCTCGCGCGTCGCGCCGTTTACTTCAAAGGTGAGCGCGCGTTTACCATGCCGGTTCACCTCGCCGCCGTCGATGTATTTAATAATAAGGTACTTGCCCTCGGCGATTTTCACCGTGACTTCTTCACCCTTTGCCAGGCCATTGAAATACACATGGCTCGGCAGCTTGGATACATCGTTGTATTCTGTCAGATGCTTGCAGTATTCATCGTAGACTTTGGGGTAAAGCGCGTGGCTGATGGTGTTCCGCGCGTTTGGCACGAGGCGGAAATCGTCCGCGAGGTGCTTCGCAATCGCGTCGAAGTTTTCATCCGGCAGCAGTGCGCCCGGGCGGCCCTCGATGGGCGTTTCACCCTTCAGCACAATCGCCTGCAATGCCGGCGGGAAGCCGCCGTCCGGCTGGCCTATCATACCCATAAAATAGTCCACCACGGAATCGGGGTACGACAAATCCTTCCCCGCTGTGAGGATGTTGTCCGTATTCAGCCCGTTCTTATGCATGAAAATGGCCAAATCGCCCACGACCTTGGAAGAGGGCGTGACCTTCACAATGTTCCCCAGCAAATCATTTGCTTCCTTATATAATACTTTTATCTGTGTGAACTCGGACGCGTCGCCCATGTCCTTTACCTGCGCGAGGAGGTTCGAATACTGCCCGCCGGGGATTTCGTATTTGTAAATTTCCGTGTTCGGGGTGGTCATCTCGCTCTCGAAGCGCTTATATACCTTGCGAACGTCGCCGAAGTAGCGGCTCAACTCCCGCGTGTTGATGAGGTGCAGCCCTGTGTCTCGCGACGTGCCATGGACGGTTTCCGCGACGGCGTTCATGCTTGGCTGGCTTGTCAAGCCGCTCATGGATTCCAACGCGAGGTCCACAATATCCACGCCCGCTTCAGCCGCCATCAATACCGCTGCCACGCCGTTGCCCGTGGAATCATGTGTATGGAGGTGGACAGGCACATGCAGCTCCATCTTCAGTGCGGAGACAAGCGTCTTCGCGTCATACGGCCGTAAAAGCCCGGCCATATCCTTGATGGCGATAATGTGCGCACCCATTTTTTCCAGCGCGACGGCCTTTTGCAAGTAGTAATCCAGCGTATACTTGACCTCGTGCGGGTTGGAAATGTCGCCGGTGTAGCAAATCGCGCCCTCGACGATTTTTCCTGTTTTCAGCGCCTCCTCAATCGGCAGCTCCATGTTTTCCAGCCAGTTCAGGCTGTCGAAAATACGGAACACGTCCACGCCGCTTTCCGCCGACGCGCGGATGAATTGACGTACCACGTTATCCGGGTAGTTCTTGTATCCCACCGCGTTCGACGCACGTAAGAGCATTTGCAACAGCGTGTTCGGCATGGCCTCGGAAAGTTGCTCCAGCCGCCGCCACGGCGATTCCGTCAGGAACCGGTACGCCACGTCAAACGTCGCACCGCCCCATACCTCGGCGGAGAAGGAATTTTGCAATACGCGGTTCATCACAGGCGCGGCGGCCAGCATGTCAAAAGTACGCATCCGCGTGGCAAAAAGCGACTGGTGCGCATCGCGCATGGTCGTGTCGGTGATGAGTAAACGGTTTTCGGTGAGGATTTTGTCACACAATCCTTTCGCGCCAAGCTCTTTGAATACGTCCTTCATGCCGCGGACAGTCACCTTCGTATCCACTGCGGGCTTCTTGATTTCAGCGAACGACTTCTTGTCACCCTTTGTCTCGTTCACGATTTTATTACCGATGAATTCGAGGAGCTTCGTGGCTCTGTCCTGACTTTCCGGCAGGTTGAACAACGACGGCGTCTCCTCGATAAACGAGGTTGTGGCGCGTCCTGTGAGGAAAGCTTCGTTCTCCAGTACATTCACCAAAAACGGCACATTCGTTTTCACACCGCGCACGCGCAGTTCCTTTAACGACCGCCGAAGCTTCCGCGCGCAGCCGTTGAAGCTTCTGTCATGCGCGATGACCTTCACCAGCAGGCTGTCGTAAAACGGCAGGATTTCCGACCCGGTGAACGCGTTGCCGCCGTCCAGGCGTATCCCGAAGCCCGAGCCGGAACGGTACACGTTCAACTTGCCCGTGTCGGGGAAGAAATGGTTTGCCGGGTTTTCTGTCGTGACGCGCGTCTGTATGGCGTGGCCGAAGCAATGCACAGCATCCTGCGAAGGGATGTCGATTGCCTCCGACGCCAATGGATACCCCTGCGCAATCAAAATCTGTGACTGCACAATGTCGATGCCCGTCACCATTTCAGACACAGTATGCTCCACCTGTATGCGCGGGTTCATTTCGATGAAGTAGTAATTCCCGTTCGCGTCCACCAAAAATTCCAGTGTACCGGCGTTGCTATACTTCACATGCTGCGCCAGCTTCACAGCATCGGTCAGCATTTTTTTTCGTGTGGTCTCCGGTACAGTGAATGCGGGCGCATACTCCACAATCTTCTGGTGCCGCCGCTGGACAGAGCAGTCGCGGTCGTACAAGTGGACAATGTCGCCGTAGCGGTCGCCCAACACCTGTACCTCGACGTGCTTCGGGCTTGTCAGGTATTTCTCAATGAAAATCTTGTCGCTGCCAAAAGCTTTCTGCGACTCCGCCTTGGCCTCGTTGTATTCTTTTTCCAGTTGCGCCTTTTCATACACAATCCGCATACCGCGTCCGCCGCCGCCGTTGGAGGCTTTCAACATGACAGGGAAACCAATGGTTTGCGTAACGCTACGCACCTCGTCATACGTCATGAGGGCATGATCAACCCCGGGGATGACGGGTACACCGCATTCGATGGCGATTTTTTTGCTGGAGAGCTTGTCGCCCATCGCGGACATACTCGCCTTCGACGGGCCGATGAAAGCAATGCCCGCCTGCTCGCACGCGTCCACAAAATCCGGGTTCTCCGACAAGAAGCCATACCCGGGATGGATGGCGTCCACGCGCCGCTCCTTTGCGATGCGGATGATGTTATCGATGTCCAGGTACGCGTCAATCGGCCCCTTCTCCCGGTCGAGGATATACGACTCGTCCGCCTTCGTGCGGAAGAGAGAATATTTGTCTTCCTTAGAAAAAACACAGATGCTTTGCATATTCAGCTCCGCCAGCGCGCGGAAGATGCGGATGGCAATTTCGCCGCGGTTGGCGACCATGACGCGGCTGAAGGGTCGGATGTTGTCCATGAGATGTCCTCCTTGCTTACTTGTCGATGATAACATACGTGTAGCCGATGATTTTGTAATCCTTGTCAAGGATGGCGAATGGCTTCGGATTTTCCTTGCTATGTCCCGAGGTGTATTCGTCAATACGCGTCACGCGCGGTGTGTCCTTAACATAAGCGCGGGAAAACACTTCCCCGTACAGGCTTGCCAGGCTGTACGCCATGTTATACACGTGCGCGCAGATGTACGCCGCGTCTGGCGGCAGGTTTTCCGGAACGGGCTGGAAATACCGCTGCCCGGAAAATTCGGCCTTCAAACCCTTTTCGTTCGCCTCGGCTACGGAAAGAACCCGGAGTGCGTCCAGGTATTCGACGGCATTGTTGCATTCGTTCCAGAAAGCAGCCAGAAGTTCCGCCGCATACGCCATAAAATCATAATCAATGAATGTGAAACGCAAGGATACGGTGCCATTTTCGTTTTGCATCATCGGCGAGGAGGATACGGCGCACACGTGACCCAAGCCATCATATATGATGTAAGCAAAATCGTAAAACATATCAATTGTTTCTTCGCTTTTTAATAAAGCAGCGGAAACAACGTCCGCGGAGATGCGCTCCATGTGCTGCCCGACCGTGATACTCTTTAATAAATTACCCTCTGACATGAAATAGGTCAGCGGGTTGTCTGTCTCTGATTCGTAATAGAACGCCCAGTCAAGGTCGGTGATATTCGGAAAGTATGCCCGCAAATCGTCAATTGTCAGCTTAGCATACCGGTCCGCGGTAATCGTCACGGATTTCGGGTTCCCGATACCGAGCCGTGTCTCCGCCAGCTTCTGAACCACCCCTAGTATCACTCCGTCGTCCATCAGCCGTGTGAACAACGCCGTCGCCGTGCCCTTTAACTTCGTCCGTAAGGCGGCCTCGGAGATAATCGCCGCGTCGCCCCGCAGGAAGGCGGCGTTCGTTCTGGCGTTGTACGCACCGCTTGTCAGGCCGATTTTGTCGGACAGCTCCCACGCCCTGTCCCATGCGAAATCCTTCGCGGAGTCATAGCCCAGCGCGCGCAGGACGAAGGTGAGATACTGCGACGCGGTGACAAGATTTTGCGCACCGAAGGTAATTGCACCCGTCCCGTTGGCGAGGCCGTTCGCATATGCGTAGCCCACATAAGGCTGCGCCCAGCTATCCACGTCCGTGAAGGGCATGTTCCAGGATTCTGAAAGCGCTTCCGTCTCCTTGCCCAGCAAGCGTACAAGCAGCACGACCGCCTCCTGCCGCGTCGGCGCGCGGTCAAGCGCGAATATCGGGCGGCCGTCCTTGTCCGTACCCGTACCATTGAACAAACCGAGGCCATAAAGTGTATCCGCCGCCTTGGCGGCGTCGGCACCCGCTGCATGCATTGAAACGGGCAGCAAAGCAAGCAGCATCGTGACGGTAAGGAAAAACGCAAGTATCTTCTTCATGATTACCCCCCTTTGTCTCTTTTATTATAACAGCCCTGTGTGTGTTCGGCAAGAGGGCGGCCATAGGGTGGAAGAAATAAAAGGTAACATAAAAACCCCCTCTTGTGTAAGGCAGAGAGGCATAAGGAAAGATTAGAAAATAACCTTATGCCAAGTGAACGGATTGATTAAGAGCACCATTCCCATTAGGGATTGGTGCTTTTATATTTTATCCTGATACACAGAATTAATTATTCTTATCAACCTTTTCTTAACACCATAGCCTTGTTCCGAATTATGTTGTAAATTGAATCCGCGAGTGTCCATATGGTTTGAGAGAAAGGGGGTAGTATTATAGGAAAAAAGTTAGAAACAGGAAAAATTGCCCAATGGAAGAAAATTGCTAATAGCGAGAATAAGCGGCAAGAAAAGAAAGCGCGTATCCAAAAAGCCGTTGCTAATGTTGCTTCTGTTGAAGTTATCCCTGCCACGGCAGCAAATTCATCAGATGATGGCGTTATATTACGCGTCGCGGCTTATTGTCGTGTTAGTACATACGAGGAGGCTCA
>JGI994J12354_10003186_pt1 | contig 15483 bp, 2 predicted proteins | sample IntmicLarv3ML3BL_FD_12354 | JGI IMG/M metagenome (IMG submission 12354)
GTTGGGTCGCTACCGATCCGCTGTCTCGTGATACTACTACGCGAGCGACACGTACAAGTCCGGGTATTAATTTACAAGCCGTAGGTCCTTACGATAATATAACATTTACCTCCGATATAAATGTAAATTCTAATATAAGCTTAGCTGCCAACGAAAATGTAATGGTAGAACTCAATTATCAGTTAGCAAGTACGGCAACCTATTTTAATATGCCTACCACCGATGCCTCGCGTAAAATTGTATTATTTTATGACCAAGGTGGAAGTGGTACTTTTATTCAAGTTGCCGAATTTAAAACAGGAGGCACAAATTCCGGTTTAATTACCACAGTAAATACCAATCCCGACCACAGAGTAGCGATTAATATAGCCAGCTTTATTGGTGCGGGAAAAGCAATTCCCGCTTTGACCTCAGGCGACAAATTGAAAGTGGTATTTTATTTACAAACAACAACAAGTGTACCTATTGTTCCTACGGATGTGGCTGTAAATGCCGAAGTTTATACGCAAATAGGCACAGGAGCAAAAAATGTATGTTACCCTCTTTTACAATCGTTGACACTGTTCAATTACAATTTAACGAATTCAGGTAGCTCTTCAACCGACTTTCCAAACCTGAATGTTACTCATAATAATGGAACATTTTTACGTTGGCAAATAGGTAATGGTGCAGGAACAACCTCTGAAGTATTTACCAACGAATACCGCCCAAATGTGTTCTATAAAGATATAGTATTGACAGTGAATGCATTAATAGATATTCATAGTCTCTTTATGACAGCTAACTCTGCTTCACAACCCTTGGTGCATTTTGTGGCAGGAACGGATTATGTGGTAACTTATAATAATGGAAAAACCATTATTACTTTCTTAAGTAACCCTCTTATGGAGGAAGGCTATCTAAACTATTTCCGAGGAGTATGGATATATGGTGCGTATGATGTAATTTGTGCTCCTGATTTAGAGTCTATTGTTGTAGACAACACCAAGCAACGGTTAAATTACCCAACTTCCGCCACCACCATAGGTTATGTCTCTCAGAACGGAAGCGGTAATCTTTTTGCAGCTAATTCACTTACCTCTGCAAAAAAATATGGCTACCAATTAGCTACCTCACAGGCAACAGTAAGTCCGGCAGGCAGAGAAGCCCAATGGAATTTTACCCTAACAAATAATAGCAATTGGGCAAGCACAGACCCTATGTTACCTAATAGTTGGCTTGCCTTTGAATGCGACCCGGGCGTCGTTCCCACCGAATTACGCGATGTTACCAATGGAGTTGTATTGGCAAATGCCAGCCAGTTTGTAAACTATGCTCCCAATAAATATTGGGTAAAATTAGGAAACCTTACTTTGCCGGCTTCACGTAACTATTCTGTTAAATGTACTTATACTACTTGTACAGGCACACCGGGCTTAAATGTAATTTATGGTATGAATAAAGTCGCTTATCCCGACGACCCTGCAGCAGGTTTCTTAACAACCTATAACTCTCCGGGCTATTTCTGTAATACTACCAATTTGAACTTAAAACTCACTCCCCCGACAGTAGATTTCGGAGGAACTTTGGTACACACTACCAATGAAGCCGGCGGTATGAACCGTTTCTGCGACAGCGTTGTTTTCACGGCTACCTATATCAATGGTACTTGGGCGGAAGTTTCGAATATGCGTTTAAATGTACAATTATTAGCGGAAGGAATGAACTATACCGGAACGCTTCCACAAGTACGATTAGGTAATGGCACCACTTGGGGTCCTTGGCAATCGGTTAAAGGCGCGAGCCAATCGACAGGGCATTTCGAAATTGTAGTAGGCGACAGTGTAACCTTGGCAGGAGTTGGCTTGGCTACTTATCAAGCACAAGTTCGCTTTTCGCTACACTTATCTTGCGGTATGGAAAATTCCATACCTGTTTATGCCGACTTTACCGGCGAAAGCGGTTGCGGTGCTCCTACCACTAAAAAATATAATAGTGGTCTTATCAAAATTGCCGGACTAACCGACCCCAATCTTTATTGGATAAACGATTTGGTATTGGTGCAAACACCTTACACCGGCGGAACGAGTAATGGAGAAATGACCTTAACCGGAAAATATACCTCCACAGCTCCAACTCAACCGGGAGAAATAGCCGTTATTAACCTTCCTGCGAATTTACAAATGGTAGGTCAATCGGGTACTCCTATGTTCTTTGAACAAAAAGGACAACGATTAAGCGCACCCTTTGTCCACTCTGCAACAGCAAATAAAGACTATACCTTTAATATCACTTTACGTCCTACCAATCCCGAAACTTGGAATATGGATACTACTTATATCTATGTTACTTCAGGTGTGGTAGACTCCTTATTTTGCGATGGAGCACGTTGCGCCTTGATATCTTACAGCGATGAAATAGACTCCGTATCGGTATCGATGAAGAAATTGGATATTTGTTTTGACCCGGGTGTAACAATTACCAGTGAAAGTCAATACAACGATCCAACCAGTGAACGTATTATTATAGAAGGCGCGTTAAGAAACTTTGGAGATATTACTTCGGGCAGAATAGCGATTGATTTATATACCTTTGATGGTATCGACTATGTGCCTGTAAATAATGTAATTAGCGGAAGCGTATTGTCTGCAGTACCTTCTTATGGCAATGCAAATTTCCGAATAGTCGCCAATATCCAGAACATAGAAAATATGTGTAATCTGATATTGATGTTACGCAGAGATAATACTACTTCAGGTGCTGTGAATCCGTATTTAGCAACAGATACTTGTATCATGTCCGTTCCTGTACCGTTCTATAATATTACTGCAACCGTTGATCCGGTTTGTCAAATGGATGCGGGTGTAGTTATCGGCGAGTTACCGATAGCGGACTATCAATATAAATGGACACCTGCCACACATTTGAATAGAGATAATATATCACGTCCGACTTTCAGTTACGATTATATCAATTATCCTGTAGCGAATGATACAGTATTACAATATCTGTTAACTGTTACTCGTCCGGGTGGTTGTTCAACAGTAGATACAGTATTTGTACCATTAAAAGGTTTACCAAGTGTAGCAAATGTAGCTGATATGACCTTATGTAATGACGGCAACTTATCGGTAACCTTTACCGACCCAACAGGCAGTGGTACGATTTTCAGTTGGGCTATTACCAACGGACCGAGTGTAGGTTTACCTGCTTCGGGCACAACACCGACTATTAGCGGCAAAGTTCGTAACACAGGCAACCAACCGATAATTTTACAAATCCAAGTAACGCCGAAGAAAAACGGTTGTGACGGAGTAACGAAGATGTTCTTTGTAACAGTAAATCCAAAACCGCAAATCAACTATGTGATTAACCAATCATATTGCAGTGGTCAAGTAGTACCTGCACAAGTTTTGACAGGTAATTTGTCAAGTGCGATTTATCGTTGGCAACACGTAAGCGGCACGTCAGTAATGACCGCTACCAGCGGCATCAATGTCATTCCGGGCTTTATTGCGAGCAACACGACCGGAGCGACAAGAACAGGCACTTATCGCGCCTTTGCGGAATATGACAATGCCGGTGTAATATGTTATAGCGACACGATGACCTTCACGATTAGTATCGACCCTAGTCCTGTAGTAAATAGTGTAGTCGATCAACATATTTGCAACGGCGGTAATTTGAATATTACTTTCGCAGGCACACCTTCGACCAATATTTACTATTGGCAAAAAGTGAGCGGCGCTACGATACCGGGCTTAGCAAATAACGGCACAGGCAATATCAGTGTAACGGGCATAGCCAATACGACTCCAAGTCCGTTTGTAGCGGTTTATAAAGTAACTCCGACTAATACCGGCGGAACTTGTATTGGTATAGAAGGTACGTTTACGATTACGGTTTATCCGACACCGACATTGAGCAGTCCGGCAACCGCCGCACCAATCTGTTCGGGTACGGTATTTAACTATACAGCAACCAGCACGACCAATGGTTTAACCTATGGTTGGAGACGCTTGGCAAATGCAGGCATATCTAATCCGGTTACCACAGGCAGCACAGCAGGTATCAATGAAGTATTGACTAATACGACACAAGCTCCTGTAACGGTACAATATGAATATACGATGACTCAAAACACCTATTGCGCGGCAGTTGAAACAATCTCTGTCGTAGTTAATCCTGTCGTAGATTTTGGCTTAACCAACAGCGCGCTATCACTATGTAGCGGTACAGCAAGCAGTGTTAATTTGGGTTATGTAACAACGAATACCTTAGCCAACTTACGTTATGAGATAATATTCTCGGATGCGGCACGTGGCGCGGGCTTCACGAATGTAGCTTATACTACGCCTCCTGCAAGCAATCTTCCGATAGCAGTACCAGCAACAGTACCTGCAGGCGTATATAACGGCGTTGTTCACGTACGCTTTAATAGCGCGGGCGCGGAAAACTGTATGAAAGCCTATCCGTTTGAAATAACGATAGTTGAAACTCCCCGTTTAACAAGTGATCCGAATATTACCTTGTGCAGTGGCGAGACCTTTAGCTATAATATTACTTCATCGGTAGTAGGCACGAGCTATAGTTGGGGACGTTTAGCTTTCCCGAGTTTAAACAGCGGTACACCGAAGACAGGCACAGGCGCGTTAATAAACGAAACCTTGACCTTAGCACCGACAGTGGGAGCACCGTTTACCTTCAAGGGATATGTGCGTATGACCGCAAACGGTTGTACTTATACGGACTCTATAGCAGTAACAGTAAATCCGAAAGCGACCTTAACGAATATACCTGTAGCAGCGGATTTATCGATTTGTACAGGCGAAACCTTTACCTATACCACTCCGACGACAAATATTACCCCTGCAAGCGCGGTAACCATAACTTGGGAACGCTATGACGCGGCAGGTATAGATGAGCCGGGTACAACAGGTACAGGATCAATCAGTGAAGTATTGACTAATACGACAGGTTCAGCGATCGTAGTAACTTATGAATTTACGATGAACGCTTATGGTTGTGAAAATCGTCAATTAGTACGCGTAACGGTAGCACCGGGACCGGTATTATCGACACCATTGTATGCAGGAGCGATTTGTAGCGGCAGCACCTTTAACTATACAGCAAGAAGTTTGACTAAAAATGTTACATTCAGCTGGACACGCAATGCGTTGCCTTCGGGAGTAACAGGTACGGCAGCTTCGGGCACTACGGACCGCATTACAGATATATTGACCAGCACCAGCAGTGCACCACAAGTAGTAAGCTATGACATTAAGATGACCTTAGCCGATGGTTGTGAAAACACCGAGACGATAGAAGTAACGGTTAATCCAAAACCGACATTAACGTCAGATTTGACCAATGATGCTATTTGTAGCGGACAAGACTATATGTATATGATAGAATCAGCTACCAGTGGTGTGAGTTATATTTGGAGAAGAACGGCAGTAGCCGGCATCACTCCGAACCAAAACTTTGGCGTAGTACCTTATATCAACGAAACCTTAACCAACAGCACGACTGCTCCGATAACGGTAACTTATACCATATCAGCGGAAGCAAATGGTTGTACTACGACGGGCATTACGAAAAATGTAGTTGTTAATCCGAGTCCGACCGTAGCGATTACCAATGTAAGTCCGATGTTGATGAATGTAGGCGGTATTGATACCTTGAGAGCGACTTCAGCAACAGGAGTAGCAGCATTGACAACATGGACCAGTAGCGACCCTGCAATTGTAAGCGTTTCCGGCACAGGCTTGAAAACAGCGATAACCGCGAACGGACAAGGAACAGCGGTAATTACCGTAACGGTAACCAATGTTAGTGGTTGTACAGGTACTGCAAGTATTGTAGTCAATGTAGAAGCAGCACCGACAGCGACCTTAGGTTTAGCGACAGGCGCACCGACAGAAATATGTAACGGAGGTGTGACAATGTTGAATGTAATTATTACAGGCGGCGTAGCACCATTTGAAATTATATATACCAATGGCGTAAAACAAGATACGGTTATAGCGCTATCTACACCATGGACTTTCTATGTAACACCACCGACCAATGCTGGTACTTCTCAATCAACAGTGACTTATACTCCGGTATCTGTAAAATATGGATCAGGCATTTCGATTTCGAGTTCAGGCTCGGCAGTAGTAACGGTTAATCCGACCGCTACTGTAAATCCTGCACCTACGAATATAGAAGTATGTCATGGTGCAACAGTAACAGGCATTATGTTTAATACTACGACTACTCCTACAGATAGAGTATCGTATGAATGGACGAATACCAATCCTAATATTGGTTTGGCAATGAGCGGACAAACTTTAGTTCCGGCATTCCATGCAGTAAATATGATAGGAGTACAAGACTCGGCAATTATTACGGTAACCCCGTATTATAGAGGCTTAGAAAGATGTCCGGGTACACCGAGCAGCTATACCATAAAAGTGAATCCTCAAGCAGAGTTTAGTGTGATACAACCGGCAGCTATTTGTGAAGGTGACAGTGCTCTATTCACTACAGCAGCCAATATAGTAGGCTTAACACCTGTAAGCAGTACGGTTAAATTCTATTATGATAAAGGCTGTGCTTCGGAAATCACGGGCTATGTGAAACCGACGACCACCACCACTTATTATGTAAAAGCGACAACCGATAAATCGTGTCCGAGCCAAGTACAAGAAATTACATTAGAAGTAAAACCATTGGCACACTTGACCAGTGCTACCAGCGATGTAATTTGCAGTGGCGAACGCTTTGAGTACACAGCAACTTCGACGATAGTAGGCGTATCTTATACTTGGTCGAGAGCAGCGGTAGCAGGCATTGACAATGCAGCTAAGCCGAGCACGGCAGGATCGACGATAAGAGAGAACTTAATCAATCTTACGACAGCGCCGATAGATGTGATTTATGAAATTACGATGACAGCGAATGGCTGTGCTAATACGGAAGAAGTAACAGTAACGGTAAATCCGATAGTAGATTTGGAATTAACCACTTCACGCTATTCAAGCTGTTCAAATGAGAGCAACATTACTTTAGCTTATACGGCAGGTAATGCAGGCTTGATGGAATATATGGTTGTCTTCTCCGATTTAGCGAAAGGCGTAGGCTTTACCAATACCACCACTTATGCGACAGTGCCAGCACCGGCAAGCGGCATAGTTATACCATTACCGGCGAATGCGATAGCTGGAGTTTATTCAGGAACATTAAAAGTACGCTATTCGGCACATAATGACTGTGAACGTGAATATCCGTTTGAAATCTCGGTAGTATTACAACCAGAATTACAACCGATCTTAGATCAAAGTCATTGTCATGGTACTATGGTGCCTGCAACGGAATTCAGAGGCAACAGCACGAATGGACTAATTATTTGGACACGCCAAGCAACTTCTGATCCTATTTTAGGATTAGCAGATATGGGCAGCAGTTCTATGCCTCAGTTTAGAGCGACCAATAATGGAACTACTGACCTTGTAGCAATTTATGATGTAGTAATGACTATGACGGATGGCGTTTCGGTATGTGTAGATTCGTCAGAATTCAAGATTGCCATAGAGCCTGCACAAATAGTGATAGGTATAGATGAGATAGCGGTATGTGTAGGAGATTCTATCATTGTCGAATTTACCGGCACGGCAGCGTCTTATGAATGGACACGCGTAAGCGGCTCTTCAGCTTTGGGGATACCACAAAGCGGCACAGGCGATATCCGTGTAGAATCGACCAATACCACGACTAAAGTGTTAAGCGCGACATATAGGGTGACACCAGTTTCGTCCACCGGATTATGCCGTGGCGACTTTGATGAGTTCACGATTATTGTTTATCCTTCACCGGTATTGATAGGCAGTTCTGTTCCGGCAATTTGTTCAGAAGAAAACTTTAGTTATATAGCAAGAAGTTCGACACCTGATATCGCATATAGCTGGACACGCGTAGCCAGTGCAGGCATCAACAGCGGCGCGGTATCGAGCGGTATGGACAATGAGATAAATGAAACCTTAGTCAACACGACTAATGCTCCGATTGCAGTAGAATATATCATTACGATGGATCAAAATGGCGTATGTAGCCAAGACACTTCAATCTTTGTAACTGTTAATCCTAAGCCGACCTTTAGATTAACTAAGAATATTTACGCGGCATGTTATGAAGACGCAACGATAGACTTGGTATATAATGAAGGCGATGCCTTTGCGAAAGAATATGAGATTATTTTCTCGGAAGAAGCGCAAAATGCGGGCTTTGTAGATGTAGCCACTACCACTTTAGGTTCGGATATTACGATAACCTTACCTGTAGCAAGAATAGAAGGTAGTTATACCGGTGTAGTGAGAATGTTGTATGCAGGTACTACCGAATGTGTAAAAGAAGAAAGCTTTACAATAGTATTGAATCCGGAATTAATTATCTATCCTGTACCTGTACCACCGGCATATTGCGCAGGTGTGACAGTTCCTGAGATAACCATACCGGTAAATGTTTCTTCTTCGGCAGCGCGCATACATTGGGCATTGACCAATGGAGTAAATATTGGCTTATCGGCTACCAGCGGATACAATAAAATACCTTCGTTCTTAGCGGTTAATAATACTACAAGTGCGCTTACGGCGGAATTTGAAGTAACCTTAACATACACCAATGCAGGTATTACTTGTACAGCAGTAGATAGCTTCTCGATTACGGTTAATCCGAATACTGTTTTAGACAATATCTTTGCGGATTACAGTCTATGTACGGGTATGCAAACAGATACCATTACCTTTACGGGCGTAGCTTCAGAGTTCCGTTGGGAAGCAGTTGGACATGACATAGGCATTCCAATGGGACCACAAACGGGCAACTTTGGACGCTATACGGTAACGAACACCGGCGCGAGCGTATTATCAGCCACTATTACGGTAACACCGGTTTATGATAGCATCGTAACATGCGTAGGCGCTTCGAAGAGCTTTACCATTAGTGTAGAGCCGATACCGACGATTTATCCGATGGAGGATCGCACCTTCTGTGAAGGTTGGACCTTACCGATTCCGTTGGTAGGCGATGTACCTGGTACTGTTTATAAATGGATCGGTGGCGCAGCAATAGGTTTAGCGGACGGACAAGGTTCGATAGAGATACCTTCGTTCAGAGCGACAGCCGGAACAGCTACTATTAAAGTTGTACCGAATAAGATTGGTACCGGACTTTGCGGTGGCGACACTACAGAATTTGTGATTACGATAAATGCGACAGCTGTATTAGACAATACGTCACCGATGAGTATTTGCAGTGGTGGTGCGGTGAATTATACTTTAACCAGTGTAGCAGCCACTTCTATTACTTGGGAACGTGAGCCGAATACCGGAATCAACGAAGTTCCGACTAGCGGCACAGGTAATATAGTAGATACGCTAACCAACAATACGAATGGTTTAGTACACGTACGTTATGTTGTAACTTTGAACACCGGCTGGTGTACCAATACAGAATACATAACAGTAACGGTATCACCACGTATTGATATCAGCAATACATTCGGCGGTATGACGGCAACGGCATGTAGCGAAGGTGAATTTGCCACTACATTAGAAAGCAATGTATATGGCACGACCTTTACATGGGCGCGCTTAGCTAATGCAAATGTACAGGAAGCAGTAAGTAACGGTACAACAGCTGAAATCCGCGAAGTATTGACCAATTTGACGAATACTCCTGTATCAGTACGTTACGCGGTAGTAGCAACAGCCAATGGATGTACTAAAGAAGACACATTGGTAGTGACTTTGAATCCTCAATTAACATTGACCAGTCCGACCGGGATAGCGGCACTTTGCAGTGGCGAAGAATTGATATATGGAATTACCAGTGCACCGGCAACAGGTGTAAGCTATACTTGGGCACGCTTGTTCAATGCAAATGTGATGCCTCATAGCGCTCAAGGAACAGGATCACATATTAGTGAAACAATCTATAACGATACTAATACCGACCAAGTGATTACTTATGTAATTACAATGGAATTGAACGGCTGCCAAGACACAGCGATGGTATTTGGCGTGATTAAACCATTACCGGAAGCGACATTAAGCACGTCAGCCGTAACGATGGCATTAGGCAGTCAAATGAATGTAGCCATTACCAGCGGCGCAAACGCAGGTTCTACGGTAGTATCGTTAGATCCGGCAATTGTAGGAGCAGCGTTGAACGGCAGCAGAGATGCGATTGTTTTGAATGCACTTGCAGAAGGTACAACAACTGTAACCTATAGTGTAACAGAAAATGGATGTACCAGTATCTATGAATTAACAGTAACGGTAAGCCGTACGCCAATTGGTACTTTGACCTTATTAGGCGACAATGTATTATGCAGCGGTGGCTCAACGATATTGGAAATTGCGACTATTCAGCATGGCGTAGCACCTTGGACCGTAGTATTGACTAATACTGCCAGTCCTGCCTGGAGTCAAACAGTAACTGTTAATAGCTCTTCGGAATTACCGAAAAAAGTAAATATTACCTTGCCGACAAATGCTGGACCGGGTGTAGCAGCTTACAGCTACAGTATAGACAGCATAACTGATGCCAATGGCGCGGTAGGAACTACTCACTCAGGTTATATTAAGATAGAAGTATTACCTGTACCGAAAGTAGATCCAGTACCTGCAAACCAAGTATTGTGTAACAACACGATGAGTGACGCAGTTTACTTCCAAGGCGTAGCAACAGTTTACAATTGGGTAGTAGATAGAAATATCGGCTTACAATTAGCAGGCAGTGATAATATAGCATCGTTCAAGGCGATAAATACCACGAATGCTTCAATTACAGCAACAGTAACAGTAACACCGGAATATCGCTATAAAGATAAAGTATGTACCGGCACAGCGTCAACCTTTACCATTACGGTTCATCCGACGGTAACGATGCACGCGGTAGCAGACACAACAGTATGCGCTGATGAAGATGTAACGATTGTATTATCCGGCGCGACGAACTATCGTTGGGATGCAGTTCCTGCGATAGGATTACCTGCAGGTACGGGCACGGCTATTATTTTCAAAGCGAAGAATAACACGCAAGACATTATCAGTAAAGAAGTGGTGGTAACACCGATCGATACTCATAGTGGTATGGATTGTGACGGCAATACGATGAGTTTTATGATTACCGTTAATCCGGTGCCTGAAGTATCACAAATCGCAGACCGTACACATTGCGATGGTGAACAAGTACCTGTTTATGCCTTTAACAGCAACAACCGCAATGCGACTTATGTATGGGCACGCACCGGTGGAGTATCAATAGTAGGCATACCTGAAAATGGAATCAATGAAATGCCTGCGTTCAAAGCAGTGAATAAAGGCACGACAGTGATAGAAGCTGAATATAGCGTAGTAGCTTACTATGGAATTAAAGGTGATGGCGCGGTATGTGAAAGTGATACGGTTAAATTTATGTTACGTATTTATCCGGAATTAAAAGTACCTGCAATACCAGCACAAGAATACTGTCCGGGCCTAAATACCGATTCAATTGCATTGAAACAAGGTACTTCGAGTGATATTACTTACTATTGGACACAAGTATCAGGACCGTATATTGGCTTGAATCCGTCGGCAGGAAAAGATACTATACCTTCGTTTGTAACGGTGAATAACTCTCATACCCATGCGGCAACCGCGGTAATAGAAGTGATAGCAAGCAGACCTGGCGGTTATTGTAACAGTCAACCCTATCAATTTGAGATTACGATACATCCGACCCCTGTACTACCACACTTGTTTATTTCGGGAGACACAATTCTTTCGATAGGAGAGCAAACTACGTTGGTAATCGAAACTCAAGTAAATGGTATCTTCCAATGGTATGCAGATCCGACTCGTTTGGACTTCATACAAGATGGACGACACTTTACTACACCGATATTGGATGTAACGACTTCGTACTACATAACAATGATTAACGATGGAGGTTGCGAAAGCGAAAACCACGCGAAAGTAACGGTACATGTGGGCGAACACGACTTGTTCATACCGGAAGCAATCACACCTAATGGAGACGGTTATAATGATACTTGGGTGATTAAGAATATAGACAACTTCCCGAAAAACCATGTAACCATAGTAAACCGTTGGGGCGTGAAAGTTTACGAGAAATCTGGTTATAGCAATAATAATCCGTGGGATTGTTATCCTTCGGGCAATATGGTTCTCGGTGGTGGCTTAGTACCACGTGGTACCTACTTCTACCAGATAGTGTTGAACGACGGCACTGGCCGGATATACAAAGGATTCATAGAAGTTGTATATTAAAAGAGAAGGAAAATAAATAATGATAAAGAATAATATACATAATACCATGAAAACAACAGGAATAATTCGTCGCCCTGGAGCGATAGGTATAATGATGATAGTATTGGCGCTCATGCTGGGACATATAGTCCCGGCACAAGCCCAGTACGAGCCGACCTATAATCAATATATGTTCAATGAGTTCTTCGTAAATCCGGCAGTTGCAGGCTCGAAAAACGCGTTAAACATAAGTGGTTTAACTCGCCAGCAATGGATGGGCATCAAAGGATCGCCAAATACATACGCGCTATTTGCGCACACCCCTTTAGCCAACGATAAAATCGGCTTGGGAATAGGTATGACCAACGAAGGCATAGGCACGCATCAGATTAGCGTAGGCTATTTTGATTTTGCTTATCGCATTCAATTATCACGCGGTATTTTAGCTTTAGGATTGCAAGGAAGCGTAGGTTACCACGATCCTCGTAATCACTTGTTGGGCTATGTTGAGATAGATGACCCTGTCTTGCTTAACGCGGAAAAAGGAGTTGTATTTAATACCGGTTTCGGAGCCTATTATTATACTGATAAATTTTATTTAGGCTTTTCGATACCTCGTATGTTAAACAACGACTATATCACCGGACAAAACGAAAGATTTGACATGTCGAATTGGACGTACTACTTGCAAGGAGGCTATGTGTACGATGTGAACCCCGACTTCTCGATTATGCCGTCTGCGATGTTGAAAATTACCGGTAATGCAAGTCCTCAGTTGAATGTGTCGTTGATGGGTTTGGCGTGGAATACCTTATGGTTGGGAGCAGATTACCGGACAGATAAGACCCTAGCAACAATAGTCGGTATTCAGATTGCAAAATCATTACGCGTAACTTATTCTTACGATTTTAATTTGAACAGCACCGATCGTGAAATGTTGGGCGGTACACACGAGATATCGTTGTCGTACACGTTCGATTATTGGAATAAACGCGTAGTATCACCGCGACTATTTTAAGGAGGGATAGAAGATGAAGACAATAATCAATAAACAGAACACAATGAAAACACGAAATAATCAATTTATTTTAATGTCGTTAAGCCTATTGCTAAGCATTTGTTTAATGAACGTGGGTAGTGCGCAAGCACAAGTGGACGACAGCTATTTTTACAGCGACTCAAGCTATTATCAAGTAACACCGATGCCGTTTAACAGCAGTTATGCGGATTGGGGTGCGTATTACCATAATGGCAACGTGTATTTTACCAGTAACCGTCCGGATCCTCGTTCTTGGAGTTTGGAACGCCGTATAGACAATCGCACGAAAGCGGCATACTATATGCTTTACCAAAGCAATCCAGACACCACGAACCAATTTGGAATGGTGACACAATTTGCCAAAGAATTAGGACGTCGCTATAATGTGGGACCAATGTACATGACTCCCGATGGACAAAAGATGGTAGTTACTTTTAACAAAGACAAACGTAGCGCAGCAAAGAACTACGAATCGAAATACTACGATTTTCGTTTAGAGTTATATACCTTTACTTATGATACACTAACTAAGAAATGGAGCAAACCCGAAGCTTTTCCTTACAACAGCAATAAATATAACTGTACTCACGGCTTTATGAGCGCAGATGGACAATATTTATACTTCAGTTCGGATATGCCCGGCAGTTTAGGCGGAATGGATATTTATGTAAGTAGGAGAGAAGGCAATCGTTGGGGCGTGCCTCAAAACTTGGGAGCAGGTGTGAATACCGCCAATAACGAAATTTTTCCGAGTTTGAGCGAAGACGGTTCTTTCTTGTATTTCAGTTCAGATAAACCGGGCGGAATGGGGGGCTTAGATATTTATCGCACTACTTTGCCGATAAACTCGGAAAATGAAGTGGTTAATTTAGGCTATCCTGTAAACAGTCCGTATGATGATTTTGGATTGACTTATTTCAGTAAGAATAACGATGGTTATTTTGCAAGTAATCGTCCGGTAGCATTAGACAGTGTGACGATAGACGCGAGCGATAATATTTATCACGTTCATTCAACTTTGCCAATATCATTAGCAAAAAGTACAAAAAGAAAAGGCGCGACAGTTGATGTTAGCGATGATAATACTTTAACAGCAGCGGACATTGTGAAAGCAATGGCGAATCAAAATACTTCGCCGGAATTTCAACAAGCGTTGAATGCCGCTATTGAAAAACAAAACGCGACCGGTGGTGATTTCGTTACATTATTAGAAGAAGCTTGGAATCAAGTAGCTCCGGGAAAAGCATTGGCAGACGAGTTTAGTAACGAGTTGCAAAATGTTCGCGGAACAACCGAGCCATTGAGTAATGCCGATGTATTAGCGCTTATTCGTGAAGAATCTGAGATTGCAGCTACAAATCACGTATCACGCAGTAAATTGGTAGGATTGGTAGTAAACACGATAGGAGTGCCTGTACCGGGTGTAGCAGTAAAAGTTACCGACAGCAAAGGAAAAGAACAAACTTATTATACGAACTTGGCAGGACAATTTTCGTCTGCACCATTTACAGGTGGTCGTACATTGACAGCAACAGCTTCGTATAAAATGTTGGTATCTGAAACCGAAGTGATTGAAATTCCGAGTTTGGCGAAAGAATTACGACCGGAATACGCGATTTATATGGAATTGATACTACCTGCACGTTTAACTGTAGGTGCGGAAGTATTGTTCGACTATGCACAATATACGATAACCGAACGTGCGACCGATACTTTGAATATGGTAGTACGCGCGATGATGGCACAACCGAGTTTAACAGTAGTATTGGAAGGACATACCGACAGTCGCGGCAGCGCTATATACAACGAAGTGCTATCTATTCGTAGAGCGAGAGCAGTACGTAATTATTTGATAGAGCAAGGCATTGCAGCTGAACGTATCAAAACCGCAGGTTATAGCTTTACCAGATTGCTGAACGATTGTATCAAAGGAATAGAATGTACGGACGCTGAACACCAAGCTAATCGTAGAGTGGAGTTTATATTCAGTAAACCGTTGCAAAAATAAGAAGTCAGAGAAAACTGATAGAATAAAAATACTAGATACAAAAAACAGAGCAACCATTCGTCGCTCTGTTTTTTGTTTATGATACACGAGTAAATAGATATTTTATAACAACTACGAGAGAATATTAATGAAAAGGTATTCTTTTTCTGTGCAAAATT
>JGI994J12354_10003187_pt1 | contig 15482 bp, 9 predicted proteins | sample IntmicLarv3ML3BL_FD_12354 | JGI IMG/M metagenome (IMG submission 12354)
TTATTGAGTCATCAGATGAAAATGTAGGATTAAAGATAAGTTTTGAAGAAGATGAATATTCAGGTTCAATTTTTTTTGATAAGGTAAAATATGTATTGGCAGGCAAAGATATTTTAACTTTAAATTCTCCATGCTGTGACAGATGTGATTTTCACTTTCAACGAATAAAATAAATACATAACTGATTTCTCCCTGAATTACTGCAAGATAAAGAAAAATATAATAACATCGAATAAGATAGAAAACCGGATTGCCGACAAAAGACGACAACCCGGTTTTCAATATAAAAATGGTTAGTGCATCTGCTTACGCTAACTTGCGTGCTCCATCGCTTATGACAACATCATAAATCTTAGGTAATTTACCGTATTTAGCTTTGTAGCTTTCTTTAGCTTTTTCGATAAAGGCGTCATACAGTTCATCTTTCACAAGGTTTATCGTGCATCCTCCGAAGCCTCCGCCCATCACGCGCGAGCCTGTAACTCCACATTCTTTGGCAAGGTCGTTAAGATAGTCGAGTTCTTCGCAGCTCACTTCATAAAGCTTGCTCATTCCGTAATGTGTTTCGTACATCTTCCGGCCTACGGTCTCGTAATCGCCGGCTTTAAGTGCATCGCAAACGTCAAGTACGCGTTGTACTTCTCCGATCACATATTCCGCACGCATATAATCTTCTTCGCTTACTTTACCTTTAACAGTTTCGAGCTGTTCCAATGTAGCGTCACGTAAAAATTCCACTCCCAGTTCTTTTGCAACTGCTTCGCATGACAGGCGGCGTTTGTTATATGCCGACGATGCGAGCTCGTGCTTAACCAAAGTATCGAGAAGTACTAACTTGTATCCTTTGGGGTCAAACGGGAAGTATTCATATTCAAGAGAACGGCAGTCAAGGCGTATGAGGCTGCCTTCTTTTCCGAATACCGATGCGAACTGGTCCATGATACCGCACATCACACCGCAATAATTATGCTCTGTTGCCTGTCCTATCTTAGCAAGTTCGAATTTGTCGATGCCAAGGTTGAACATATCATTTAGAGCATAAGCGTATGTGCTTTCGAGCGCTGCCGACGATGACATTCCTGCTCCGAGGGGCACATCGCCTGCAAAAGCGGTATTGAAACCTTCGAGCTTGCCTCCGCGTTTGATTATCTCGCGGCATACGCCGAAGATATATCTTGCCCAGCTTGCACGAGGTGCATCTTCTTCGTTAAATCCGAATTCAACATAGTCCTTCAGGTCTATTGAATAGGCGCGAACTTTGTTCGTTCCGTTTATCTTCAATTCGGCTATCATACCTTTGTCTATTGCTCCCGGGAAAACAAACCCTCCGTTGTAATCCGTATGCTCTCCGATAAGGTTTATGCGTCCGGGTGAAGCATATACAGTTCCTGTACTTCCGTCAAAATGTTTGATAAACCGACTTCTTACGTGTTCTATATCCATAATTTTAAATATTTTGTTTATACTAAGTTTAATCTACAGCTATATCCTTGTTTACATTTTTGCTTCCGATAAGAGCGTAATAGAGCATATAAGCCATACCTGCCATTGGAACAAAATATGAAATCATATAAGTAGAAATGTCTGCAACCCAGTTTTGTACCAACGGAAGGATTCCTCCGCCGACAACCATCATCATGAAGATACCTGACGCAGCAGCAGTATATTTTCCGAGTCCTTCGGTCGCAAGGTTAAAGATACCTCCCCACATGATTGATGTGCAAAATCCGCATAATACAAGGAGTAGTGCGCTAAGTGGCACTTGTTCAACGGCAAAGCCCGAGCCTGTAAATACCGGCATTGCTGTTTTTATGGTAACAGGAGCCATCATTGCACCAACAATTAACAGGATGCCTAATCCTGAAGCACATGTTAACATCATTTTACTTGAAACTTTTCCGCCGATTATACTACCACAGAAACGGCCTATCAACATCAGGAACCAGTAAGTTCCCGTAACGAAACCGGCTATTGTCGCTCCTACACCTCCTGCATCAGGATCAGCAAGGAAAAAGTTCATTGTACTTGGTATACCTACTTCAACACCTACATAAACAAATATTGCAACCGTACCGAGAACAAAGTGACGGAATGCCCAAGGGCTTCTTTCGTAAACAACGTTTTCTTTTTTCTTATCAGCATCAGGGTCTGCTATCGGAATCATGGCAAGTATCAGGAATGCAGCTGCAAATACTCCCATAGCAATGAATAATACAGGGTTTACGTCAGTTATTGCCGTGTCTTTTGAAACTGTTCCGATTAAAGCACCAACGAACATCGGAGTCAATGTTCCTGCCAATGAGTTTAATGTACCTCCTGTCTGTATCAGCTGGTTACCTTTATTACCACCGCCTCCGAGAAGGTTCAACATCGGGTTCACAACAGTGTTAAGCATACAAACAGAGAATCCTGCGATGAAAGCACCAAGTAGGTATACATAGAAGTTAGCCGGAAGACCGAACAACTGTGAACCGGCACCTGCAATACCTGAAAGGAATTGCGTAAATACTCCCAATAATCCGATTGCGATAGCAATCAGAGCTGTTTTTTTGTAACCTACTTTGCTTAACAGTTTACCTGCCGGTATACCCATAAATAGATATGCCGCAAAGTTCATCATGTTACCGAGCATTCCTAAGAAGTTAGAGCCTGCAAATTCAGGTTGGTTTTTCCAAATTACGCCAATAGGCGCTGCAAGATTTGTTACAAAAGAAATCATTGCAAAAAGGAACATCATGGCAATAATAGCAATAATATTACCGTTTTGTTTTTTCTGTGTCATAGTTTTAAAGATTTTTATGTTTATTAATGGTTAAAAAAATTATTTATTTCTCAACTGAAAATTTGAAAATAGTCTGACTTTCAAAGACTTCTCCCGGACGGAGTGCCGTTGTCGGATATTCCGGTTTGTTTGGGCTGTCGGGGAAATGTTGCGTCTCGAGGCATAGCGCAGCACGCATAGGATATCTCTGTCCGCTTTTGCCTTTAAGGTTGCCGGTCATCCAGTTTCCTGTATATAATTGCACACCCGGCTCCGTCGTGAATGTATCCATAACGATTCCTGTTTTGGGCGATACGCAACGTGCACAGAACGAAAGGTCATTTTCCTCTTTGTTTAATATATATGTATGGTCATAACCTTTGCCGAATACGAGTTGCTCGAAGTCGTCATTAATTCTTTCGCCGACTTCGTACGGAGTACGGAAGTCCATCGGTGTACCTTCGACTTTTTCCTTCGGTCCGTAAGGGATGGCCGTATTGTCGGTCGGGAGGTAGTAATCTGCATTGATAGTCAGCAGGTGGTCGCCTATATATGGGTCGCCCGCTCCCGAAAGGTTGAAGTATGAATGGTTTGTAAGGTTCAGCACGGTTGGCTTGTCTGTTACGGCATGATATGATATAACTAACTCGTTGTCGTCAGTCAACCGGTATGTAAGCGTTGTGTCAAGTTTTCCGGGAAAACCTTCTTCCCCGTCAGCCGAAGAATATTTTAATTCAACTGATTGATTATCTATTCGTTTCATATTCCATACGACGGAGTTAAATCCTTTTATGCCGCCGTGAAGGTTGTTCGGACCATTGTTAATTGCCAACTTATCATATAAAACGCTGTCAATCGTGAAACAGCCGTTGGCGATCCTGTTGCCGTAACGCCCGCATATAGCTCCGAAATATGGTTCTTCCGACGATAAATAATCGTCGATAGAATCATGTCCGGTTACTACATCTGTCAGTATGCCGTTTTTATCCTTGACCATAAGTGATACTATTTTTGCTCCGTAATTCAATACTGTTACTTCGGAGCCCACCTTGTTTGTCAGTATACAAAGCGATGTTTCTTTTCCGTCGACTACTTTCTGAAAGTTTGCAGTAAGCAGGCCGGAAAGTGTATTTTCGTTTGTCATAAGTTGTGTTTTAAATTCTGCGTAAAATTACATCTATTATTTATAATGAAGTATTAATAAAAAGATGTTATAAAACATATTTCTCCGCAATTAAGATGTAATTTTCTGACAATAAGACTTGACTGTAAACATTTTTTCTTTATTTTTGCAGTCTTTTTTACAATAAGTAGGCTTGGTACAAGAAAGAAAATGTGCGAATGAGAAATATTTATTTTAGTTTTTTATGTATTACCATACTGATTATTTCAGGTCGGCAGCGTATATATGCGCAGTTGAATGAAAAATTGTTTTCTACGGATTATCAAATAGATTCGCTATCTAAAGGCAATCTGAATATTGAGATAGATAATTTGTCGTTTTTTAAAAATAATGAATTTATTTCGACTGTTCAGAAAGGTTACACGTTGCCCGGGTTTTGGTTACAGGCAAAAGCGACTTATTATCCTCTTTCTACATTAAAAATAGAGGCGGGCGTTCATTCCATATGGTTCTGGGGCGCAACACGCTATCCTGCATTTGCTTATAAGGATCTTAGCACTTGGGCAGGTCCGGATTCTTCAAATATTGTTCATATAGTGCCATTTTTCAGAGCGAACATCTCTTTATCGAAAAATTTGAATATCATTCTTGGCAATATATACGGGGGATCAAATCACCGCCTTATCGAACCTTTATATAATCCTGAATTAAACCTTTCGTCAGATCCTGAATCCGGGTTGCAAATATTATATAAAAACAAATGGTTGGATTTTGATACATGGATAGATTGGGTGACGTTTATTTACAATCTTGATACGCATCAGGAAGCGTTTATTGCAGGCGCTTCAGCACGTTTTAAACTTAACGCTCCCGATTCCCGATTCCATGTATATTTCCCGTTACAGTGGCTTTCGCATCATATAGGAGGAGAAATAGAAGCCGGTGATTCTCGCGGGCAGACAGCGACGAATTACGCCGGCGGTACGGGGGCGATGTGGAATATTAAAGGACGTTATCTGAAAAATATAAATGCAGAATTTGATTATGCCGGATATTATTACCCGAAAGGAGAAACTTTTCGTCATAGGAACGGGAGAGGTTTTTATTCGAAGTTGGCTGTGCAGATAAATGATTTTAATATAAGCACATCATATTGGGCGTGTAAAGATTTTGTGTCGATTTTCGGTAGTCCTTTCTACAGTACAGTTTCAACAAAAATAGATAATATGATGTATGATAGACCCACAATGCTTCATTTTGGCGTCGATTACGTCCGTTCATTGGGGAAAGGCTTTACTTTCGGCATCAATGCTGAGGCATATTATTCTCTTTCAGGAAGAATGTATTCATCAGAAACAGGTATTTATGAACCTTCGGCTTTCGGTAGCAATTCAAACTATTCTATGGGGATATATTTACGCGTGACCCCTTCATTTTTAATTAAGCGATACTGAGGATTAATTGAAAATTGAAAATTGAAAGCACCGTTTAAGTGAGTACAAAGGCAAGTTTGCTTGTCTTTGTTGAGCGTAGGTGCTTCAATGTAGTTAAAATTGAAAATGTTTTTTAATTGTCAATTGTCAATTGATTTTGATTTTCAATTCAATTGGCGAAGGAATATATCGAGATCGTCGTTGATGTTTAATTCGAATTTTTTCTTTAACTTGTAACGTATTCCATGTACGGAAGTGGGTTCGATAGAAAAACATTCTGCTACTTCGTTTATTTCCATTCCGATCGCGAAGCATATACAATATTTTATATATTGTATAGAAATGTTGCCTTCGTACTTCGCTTTAAGGTCATTGATGAAAGAGTCGCTAATATGGTCCAAATTACGGATGTAACCTTTGGAGATAAAGGAATGTTTACGTATAAGATGTTCTATGTCAGGCCTTATCACATCAAATATTTGTTGTCCCTTTTTATCGGTTTGCAAAAAATATAATGTCCGTTCGTATTCTTCTATCTTAGTTGCGAAAGTGTCAACTTGTATGTCAAGTTCTTTTTTCTCAGTTTCCAATTGTTCCAACTCTTTCGTTTTGCCTATAAGCTCCATTTCTTTCAGATAAAAATCCGTAAGAATCTCATATTTTTCCAAGCGCGCTTTTTTTGCTTGTTCATTTTTTAATTTCAGTTGCAGATTAGCATCTTCAGCAGCTAACTTTTCCAAATGTGCCTGATTAGCAAGGCTCTTTCGTTTTGCATTGAATAATAGAGTTAACAGTAATGTCGCACAAAAAAGAAGTATACACATCGTAATAGCAAATAGTCGGCTCCTTATATTGAATGTATTTTGCGCCTCAAGTTCAATCAGTTCAGCTTCTTTTTTATCTGCAAGAAACTGAAGTTCAGTGGTTTTTGCCTCGTTATTATAGAATTCCATTTCGAATTTGCTTTTAAGATCATTGTATTCCAAAGCAGCTTTGAAATCGCCTTTTGCCACATTGATTTTGCAAAGAATTTCAAAACATTCTATGTAAAGGCTATGATATCCCAGATCACGGTACTCGTCAATAAGATTTCGTGTGTTTATTGCATATTTTTCCGCTTGTTCAATTTCGTTTTTTACGAAATATATATTAGATTTGGTATAAGTTACCCGAATTTTGAACAAAAGAGGGTCGGTGGATGTTTCTATTAATTCTTCAGCTTTAACGATACAGTCGTTTATAAGCTCAAAATCAGGTTTTTTTTTCATAGCTTCGAATTCGGCTACATACAGATAGATAAGGGTTATATTTGCATCTACTACACGGCTGCGAAGCTCACCGGATTCATACAACTTAATGGTCTTTATTTCGTAAAACAATATTGAATCTATCAAATTTTCGTCGTGAGTTTTCTCATATTCAACTATATGATAAATGCAATTGAACTCATTATTCAAAAAAAATAATGTAGGATTGTCGGGCAACTGCTCTTGCATTTTTGTTATTTTATCCATTAAGCTTTTCATGGATACCACATCGCTCCTCAACATTGCTTCGCGGGAAATGGCATATATGATTTTTATCTCCAGGTCAGGATCATTTACATACAGTTCTAAATAGTTTAAAGCTTGATAAAGGTCATCAACAGCATGTTTGCTGTTGTCGGGATTATAACAATAAGTATAGATTCCGCTCGTATAATAATAGTACGCCAACTGCCTGTAATCTTTGCTTTTTTTTAAATAATATTCGGCAGAGTCAAGAGCGGACCTGGACAATAAATGGTTTGTATAGAGATTAATCTCTGCTATTGCACAATAGCAGAAAAAAATGTTATTATGATCGGATTCATTTTTACTGTCCTCAAGAAATTTGAAAAAAATTTTATCCCAACCATCCGGTAAATAAGAAAAATCTTTAATGTTATCATCAATGATCTTTCTTTTATTTTTAACGGAGATGTCTTGCGATATTAAGTTTATTATATAGTTATATTTATTGGCTACCCTCACGCTATCGTCATTTAATTGCGCAAAGGAAGTTATCCAAAAAAGTAAAAAAAATACGGTGGAAAAAGTTCTTTTCATTACTTTATCATATTCCTGGTTTTATCATTTCTGCAACAGATTTATTTCGATAACAGGGAGCTGTTTAGCCTGCGTAGAAAGACATCAAGGTCATCATTATTGTCTAATCCGAATTTTTTCTTCAAACGATATCTGACCATGTGAACTGACGATTGCTCTATCGAGAAACATTCGGATACTTCGCCAATTTCCATTCCTATTGCAAAACAGATACAATATTTTACATATGGAACGGAAAGATTTCCATCATAAGAATTTTTTAAATTAAATATATATTGCCCGTCAATACGTTTAAGCATATCAAGGTAGTCGTTCTTTTTGCGTAATTTTTTGTTTATAAGCTTTTCAATATCTTCGATGATAATATTACTCAGAGGGTCTTCGGTTGATTGCTCCTGCTTATTGCCTATATTACGCTCATATTCGTTAATTTTTTGTGTATATGCTTCGATAAGTTTATCTAACTCTTCTTTGTCCGTTAACAATTGCTCCATTGCTTTGTTTTTTCCCTCAAGCTCTATTTCTTTCAGGCGGTAATCCGACAATACCTCATATTTTTCAAATTGGGCTTTTACGGCTTGTTCTTCTTCAATTTTCAGGTTAAGTTCGGTTTCTTCTTTTTCGGCTTTTAAAAGAATTGAACGTCGTCTTATATTTTTCTTTACGGTGTAGAACCATAAAAACAATAATACTATTGTAACAACAAGTAAAATGGCCGCAATGATAAGCATTGTCGTCGATTTCAACTGGTTTGCGTTAATATTTTTCAGTTGTTCGATTTTTCTTTCTTCTTTTCCGGTATTGTACAGGTATTCAAGTTCACGTGATTCTATGTTACGCATCTTGAGTTTCAGCTCATTCTTTATCTTGTTATATTCCAAAGCTTCCTTGTATTTACCTTTGGCATATAATATTTTTCCGTGGAGGTTGGCATAAGATGCTTCTTCAGGATAGAAAGCTTCGATAGAATACATCGAATTCTCTTCATTTATCTGTTTTGTCAGGAATGTTTCCGCTTCGATGATCTTTTTTTCGGCATCATTATATTTTTTTTGTTCAAATAGAGACAACGCCTCTGTATATCCGATACGACTCATAATATATGAATCTTCCGTGTATCCGAAAGATTTAGCTTTTTCTATACATTCATTTATAAAAACCCAATCCGGCTCTTTTTTCATCGAATTATACTCGGCAATAAGAAGGTGAGATTGAAGTATATCATAATCGAGTTCTTCAGGTAAAACATCTTTGTGCAAGCGGAATAGTTCAATTCTTTTTTTCTCGTAGAAGATTGCCGAGTCAAGCAAAGACTCTTGATTCGTATGGTTGAAATATGTGCTGTAGAAGTCTGATTTCATTGCGCATAGCGAAAAGTCGGCAAAAGGATGGTATTCTTTTTGTACAATATTTTCGACTTTTTCAATCAGTCTTTTCGCATAAACAGTATCAGGTTGGTTTGCTGTATAAAAAGTTATATTATTAAGTATATAACTCATACTCTGGATATCAAGTCCTGTTTTGCTGTAATAGTCAACAGCCGTTTCAAATTGTTTATATCCTTCTTTTTTGCCGTAAGGAGCGTCGATCGCCTGCGTTCCTTTTGAATAATGATATCCGGCTAATACTAAAGGATTGGTGGCATCATCCGCATATATATCGGCAGAGTCTAAGTAAGCGCTGAATAATTCTTCGTTATCCCACTCTTTATTCAAGTCCGCAAGATAAATATATCCAAATAAAAGACCGTTTTTATCTTTTTCCTTTTTGTTTTCCGAAATTATGTAGTTTATTACAGATGTTTGTTTTTCGCGTTGCGAATTTCTTTTATATGTACATCTGTAAAATGCGTTCATTTTTTCCTTATACGGTATTTGAGGGTCAATTACTATATTGTGCAAAGAATCAAGCGTCATACCTTCATTGTTAAGGAATAACTTATCTGATTCTTCCTGTGCATTTAAAAAAAAGGAAGAAAAGGTTGATATTGTGATTGTTATTATAAGGAAAATATTTCTTCTCATCAAAATATGTTTCGTTTCAAAATGCAAAAGTAAAAAAAAATATGATATGCAACAAATCGTATTGTTTTTATATATAAAAAAAACTAAGAGTTAACAAGTTTCAAGTCTATTTGCGGCCCTCTGTAGAGTTTTGTATAGTCGATATATAATGTTTTGTATATGTTTTTTTTGCTATATTAATTTTAAATGTAGAGATAAATATAGTGTCTATCTTTTAAAAGCGAGGTATTTTTGCAACTGTAAATATCAGCGAAGATATAATATTGATTTTATTATTTATAAAACATTAAACCGCGGGTGTATTATTTTGGTTGTATATAATAAGATAAATTGCGAAAAGAGAGAGAGGTGCGCCATTAGCGCTCCTCTTTTTTTTTCTGCGCTTCGAACGTTCCATGATGTTAAAAGTATATTAATGTGTCTGTTTGCTTCCAAAGAAAGCGACCGTTGGTTCACGAAGTGGAGCAAAAGTAAAAAAAAGCAAGCTTTATTTTGTACTTCTCTCAGCTTGCAGCAGCGCCGAAGGCGAATGAAAAATGAAAAGTGAAAAGTGAAAAATTAAAAACCAATAAAAAATGAATAAATTCATTTTGTACTTATCTAAGCTTTCAGTATATTTGTAATCGCTAAAACGATTCTAAAATAAATAATAATTACATGAAAACAAACAGACGGGATTTTATTAAGACGATGGGAGGGCTTGCCTTGTTTACGGTCGTGCCGCGCAGCGTACTCGGCAAGGGTTTTGTAGCTCCAAGTGATCAATTGACAAAAGGTATTATCGGTGTAGGTGGTATGGGACGCGGGCATTTGAATTATGCAGGTACGCGACTCGTTGCCATTTGCGATGTCGATAAACGACACTTGGCTTTGGGACAGGCGTTAGTGCCTGAAAAAATTGCCGAGTATCATGATTTTAGAGATTTGATTTCAGATCCTAATGTAGATATTGTTCATATTGCTACTCCGCCGCATTGGCATGGCATAATGTCTGTAGAGGCCGCGAAAGCAGGTAAGGATATTTGGTGCGAAAAACCGATGACACGTACGATAGGAGAAGGAAAACGTGTAATGGAAGCTGTAAAAAGATATGGCAATATTTTTCGCCTGAATACATGGTTCCGCTTCGAAGATCAGTTTTACGGCATGGGAACTACAGTCAAACCGATTAAAAAACTTGTTGACAGCGGACTTCTTGGCTGGCCATTGAAAGTGACTATCAGTAAATATACCGGTTTTGACTGGAAATTTTTCTGGGTGGGCAAAGAATATCTTGAACCCGAATCAATTCCGGCAGAACTTGATTATGATATGTGGTTAGGTCCGGCACCATATAAGCCGTATAATGCACACCGAACGCACCAGACTTTCCGTGGATATTGGGATTATGACGGAGGAGGTCTTGGAGATATGGGACAACATTACATTGATCCCGTACAATATTTATTAGGAAAAGATAATACAAGCCCGGTAAAAGTTGAGGTCGATGCTCCGCAACAACATCATGATGCAGTCGGAACATGGCGTTCTATCACATATACATACGATGATGGATGTCAGATCATTTTATGGGGCGGCGACTACGGAAAACCCGATACTCCATATATTGCAGGCCCAAAAGGTAATGTTTATAGAGACTTTGTCTGCGATATTCCCGGATGGGAGAAAAAACTTGCCGATTATCCGGAGCCTAAGGCACAACAGGTAGATTTTATGGAATGTGTCAGAACACGGCAATCATTCGCTTTGAACGAACGTAATGGTTTCCGCTCTTCTACAATTGTGAATATGGGATTAGCGGCACTTAAACTGAACAGGACCCTTAATTTTGATCCCGTCAAATTGCAATTTCTGAATGACGATGCCGCAAATAAGCTGATCGATCAGCCAATGAGAGCGCCGTGGAGTATATAAATGACACATTATAATATTTTTTTAAAATCAAGGAACGTTGACAATTTAAAAATCGATAATATAAAATACAAATCATAATTATAAATATAAAGATGAAAAACATAATATATAAAATTATATGTAGCGCATTATTATTATGTCCGGGCATAATAATGGCGCAAACGCCGGCAAACAGAACTGTGTCGACTATTGTCGCTGATGTACTGGCACAGCTTCCGGCAGATAACCGCGAATCGTACGACAAGTTGATCAAAGAGCTTGGAGATACAGGAGAAGAAGGAGTTAAAATACTTGTGGGAAAGTTGAATCCTCCCGGAAAAGGCGATAACTCGGCTGTAGAATATGCATTGAGCGGTCTGACATATTTCTCTTCTAATGATGAAGCTTTAAAAAATAAAATAGAACAAGCTTATATCGGAGCACTTGATTTATCGGCTGAACGCGAAATAAAAGCATTCATTATTCGTCAATTAGCTATTGTCGGATCGGATAATAGTGTAAACCTACTGTCGTCGTTCCTTGCTGACGATGCTTTAAGCAGCCCGGCAGCATGTGCAATAGCCTCTATAGGGGGTGATACAGCAGGTAAAACATTGCAAATGGCTCTGATGAGCCGTAACGCCCGTTCTGCTGAAGCACAACTAAACATAATTCAGGCGTTAGGAGATTTTTCCGGAGTGCCCGGTGTCGAAACACTGCTTAAGACGATGCTTAACACAACCGATGTTAAAACAAAGGGTATTGTTCTTAGGGCATTGAGTCGAAACGGAACAAAAGCTTCACTGGCTGATATGGCTGCCGTTGCCGCTGCAACAGGATATAAGGCGGAAGTGACAAATGCAAACGATGCTTATGTGAAATTAATAAAACGCGTTAATGAGCAGGGTGATACAAAAGAAGCTGCCGTTGCTGCACAAAATCTTTTGAAGAATGCTACTAAGGCCGGTTCTTCTTATGTTCGTATTGCTGCATTGGAGATTGTTTTTGCTACTCAGCCGGATAAACTGAAAACACTTAAGGCTGCATTGAAAGACAATGATATAAAATATAGGAATGCGGCTTTGATGTATGCTTCCGATTATGCAGATAAAGCGATGTACACAGATTTGCTGAAATCTCTTCCGAAAGCAAGAAATGCAGAAAAGGTTGATGTTTTAAATTGGATTGGGAATGAAAGTCAATGTCCGACTAAAAAAGAGATATTGAATACGATAGAAACCGGAATAGAAAAGACCGGACTACAAACTATTGTACAAATACTCGATAACCCCGACCTCGATGTAAAGAAGGCTGCTGCAACAACTATCGGGCGTCTTGGCGATAAATCCGGTATTCCCGCACTGACAAATCTTCTTAAAAGTGCAGATGCTAATGTTACATCAATAGCTAAGGAAGTACTTTCGTCTTTCTCCGGGGAGATTTCGCCGGCGTTGGCGAATATTATGAGCAGTACTTCCGACGAAGGAAAGAAGGTTGCTTTGGAATTATTGTCATTGCGCAAAGCCGATGCATATTTTAATGTTGTACTTGAACAAACTAATAACGGTTCTCCGGAAGTAAAAAAAGCAGCTTATAACGCACTGAAAGATGTCGTTTCCGAAAAAGATTTTATTCTCTTGTGCGGAAAACTTGAAATGGCTGAACCTTCGTTTGTATTACCGTTACAACAGGCTGTGGCGTCGGCTATATCTTCAAAAACACCGCAAGGTCGTACTGAAATAATTACAAACCGTATGTTGCAGGCAGGTGAAGCGAAAAAACACTTGTACTATCCGGTATTAACATCGACAAACGACCCTGCTGCTTTGGAGATAATCGTGAAAGGAATAGATGAAGGAAGCGGACCTGCAAAAGATGCGGCATTTGATGCGCTATGCTCATGGAAAGGATTTAACTCGGAAGAAGCGCTTTATAATGTTTGTAAAACACCTTCTTCTCCATATAACGAAAAAGCGGTGAATGCTTATATTGTGCTTATATCCGGCGAAAAGATGACAGGTGAGAACAGCCTGATATTTTTGCGTAAGGCAATGGAAGTTGCGAAAACCGATGTGCAGAAAAACAGATTGCTGAGAAGTATCGGACGGACAGGCACATATCTTGCTATGATTTATGCGGGCGAATTTGTTAATGAACCGGCTTTAAAAGATAACGCTGCACGGGCAGTAATGGATATAGCACTCGCAAATAAAAATTATACAGGCAATAATGTAAAAGAATTGCTTAATAAGGCATCAGCGGCATTAAATAATCCTGATGCCGATTATCAGCGTCAGGCAATACGTAAACACTTGGATGAGATGCCTGACGAAGTAGGGTTCGTTTCCATATTTAACGGAAAAGACCTTACAGGATGGAAAGGGCTTGTAGCTGACCCCGTGAAACGTGCAAAAATGAAACCTGCCGAGATGAAAACAGCTCAGACTAAAGCTGATGAACTGATGCGTTCGGGATGGTCGGCTGTCAACGGTGAACTCGCATTCAATGGTAAAGGCGATAATATTTGTACCGAAAAACAATACGGCGATTTTGAAATGTTTGTCGACTGGAAACTTGACCCTGCCGGGCCGCAGGCTGATGCCGGAATATACCTTCGCGGTACGCCGCAAGTACAGATCTGGGACACATCGCGTGTCAGGGTAGGGGCACAGGTAGGCTCCGGTGGTCTTTACAATAATTCCGTGCATATGAGTAAACCGCTTAAAGTAGCGGACAACAAACTCGGAGAGTGGAATTCATTTTATATAAAGATGGTAGGTGACCGTGTTACCGTTTTGTTGAACGGCGAACTTGTCGTAGATAACATAATTCTGGAAAACTACTGGGATCGTTCACAACCAATACCGCCGATTGAACAGTTAGAACTTCAGGCACATGGCAGTAAAGTGTACTACCGTAATATATATGTTAAGGAACTTGAACGTCCTCAGCCGTTTAAATTATCAACTGAAGAAGTAAAAGAAGGTTATAAAATACTTTTCGACGGTACGAATATGCATGAATGGCAGGGTAACCTTATTGATTATATTATTGAAGACGGGTGCATATCAGTACCGACCGAAACAAAATTCGGCGGTAACCTGTACACAAAGAAAGAGTATGCAAATTTCGTTTACCGGTTCGAATTTCAACTGACACCTGCTGCAAATAACGGTGTCGGTATACGCACACCTCTCAAAGGCGATGCCGCTTATGTCGGTATGGAGATACAGATTCTTGACAGCGAACATCAGGTTTACAAAGACTTGGCAGAGTATCAGTATCACGGCTCCGTTTACGGAATTATTCCCGCAAAACGTGGATTTCTAAAGCCTACAGGTGAATGGAACACTCAGGAAATCATCGCAAACGGGAACCGTATAAAAGTAACTCTTAACGGAACGGTTATTCTCGATGGCGACATTAAAGAAGCAACAGCTAACGGTACGATGGATAAAAGAGATCATCCCGGATTGTTTAATAAATCGGGGCATATTGCTTTTCTCGGCCACGGGTCAGCTTTAAAAATTCGCAATATTCGAATAAAAGAATTAAAATAATGTGCGAACTATTTGGATATTAAGAATAAATATATTTATCTTTGCAATCAAATATATTAAAACGAAATAAAAATGAAAAAGATTTTGTTATTCGGAGCAGCAATATGCTGTATATTTGTATTAGGCTCCTGCAAATCTAAAAGCAGTGCCTATAAAACCGCATACGAACAGGCGAAAGCAAGTGAAGATACTTGGGAAGATGAAGATGATACTGAAGTATTAACATCTGAAGAAATATCTTACGAATCTGTTCGGCAAGAAAGTGTAAGACCGACATCGGGCGAAGATATGTCAGGCTTAAAGAGATATTCGGTTGTAATAGGCAGTTTCAAAAACAGAACAAATGCGTTTTCACTTAAAGAACGTATGGTTGATGAAGGATACAGGCCTATCGTAGCTGAGAATGATAGCGGTATGCTTCGTGTAATTGTATCAAGTTTCGACAGCAAGGCGGATGCCGCAAGAAGTCGTGATGCAGTAAAATCTAAGTATGCTCCTAATTTTCAGGATGCATGGCTGCTTGAAAGAAGATATTAATTTTTTACATGATAAAAATTTATTTATGGGATGCTTTTTCCGGGAGGAACGAGCATCTTTTTTT
>JGI994J12354_10003188_pt1 | contig 15482 bp, 11 predicted proteins | sample IntmicLarv3ML3BL_FD_12354 | JGI IMG/M metagenome (IMG submission 12354)
GGGGATAACGCAATTACGGTGGAGATAGTGTCTGATGAAGAAGGTATGGCACCGGGTATCTACAAAATACTTCTTACAAACAAAATAGAAACGCCGGTTACGGTTTATTTAGAAGAACTGTCAGGAAGTGACAGAAATACGTGGGCGAAGGACAGATTGCAATTTGCGATTCGTTTGCCGGATAATGCGGAAGAAGAAAATATTACCGGCTTTATGTACAGCAGTGACGCCGGTGAGAAGTGGAGTGCTTTTGAAGCGTGGACGCAAGGAGAGAAGAATCTTTTCGAAATCACTAAAGAAGGTATTTACGAGAATTCAATTCGAATACGACTTTATAAATCAAACGGTAGCTATGAAGAAACAGATTTGATATCCGCAAAATTGGATACGACCGCACCGAAAATGGGTGAAATCGGCTATGAAAAACAAAAAGAAACGGTGCGCAGCATATCCGTATTTTCCGAAGACGGAAATTGGAACGGACAGTTGAAAATAACGATACCTGTAGAGGATACGCTAAGTGGTGTGAAATCTGTGGCAGCGGTACAGGAGGGAACCGATATCGAATATACGGTAAAAGAAGAAGCAAGCGGTATATATTCGTTTGTTGTGGAGGAAGTCTATCGCGGAAATATCCTTTTGACAGCCGAGGATATGGCAGGAAACAAAACCATGCAGTCCATTCGGGTGAATGTAGATGACAAGGTGCCTGTTGGAAAGTTGTTTGAAGTTCTTTTGAGTGAGACGAAGCTTACCTCACAAGCCATAGAGGTAAAGATAAAAGTGATTCATTCGGATATGGATGAAACTACAATAGAATATGCACTGGGCGCGCCTGGAAACTGGATGCCATATCAAGGGGCAATCACGATTGAAGAGAATGTAAAACTATATTATCGAGCAAAAGACATATCCGGGAATACTACTGCCCCGCAGTTGGAAACAATATCGAATATTGATAAATCCGTACCGGTTGTACAAGTGGTAAGCGCAGAAGATTTGACGATTTGGAATACAAAAGAGGTTTTGGTTCGCTTTGGAAATATAGGCAATACAATAGGAAAAACATCATTCTATTATCGCGAGAAAAATCAGAAAGCGGATTGGGTGCTGCTGGATTCCGGCGAAGTATTGTTCACGCAAGATGGTGAATATACCTATGAGGTGAAGGCGATAAGTGAAGCGGGTCTTGAGAGTGAAGTGGCAGCGTTTACAGTGAAAATCGACAGAGAAAAACCAACAGGCATATTGCAACTTGTACTTAATAAGTGGACAGGACTTCAAGGCGAAGATGCAGAAAGTGTGGAATATATATATCAGCCGGATTTGATTTTGACTACGGACGAGGATATATCCGGTGTGTCGCGTATATCGTATGCGGTATTGCAGGAACGGATTTTGACCGAAGACGAAATCGCTTCTAATCTTGGTATTGTCTGGAAAAACTATATCCATAGAACAGAACTTGATTTGCCCAACAATGAAACAGTTGTGATTTATGTGCGTCTGATTGACGGAGCAGGAAATACGAGCTATTTGTCGTCGGGGGATGTGACGTATAGAAAAGGCACGACTACGGGAAATACGATTATTGATACCATTATAGAAGACGTGGTGGTGAAAAGTGTTATCGGCGCAATAACGGGAGATACCGCGCCGCTTCTGGTGTGGCTATCCGTTCTTACAGCATCAGGAACAGGTATTGTTCTTATTATAAAAAGAAAGAAAAAGAAAAAACCAAAGATCGCAAAATGTAGTGAATAAAAAATAATCTCACCAATATTCATAGAGCAGAAAGCTTCAAGGGGATAAACCTTGAGGCTTTTTGCTTTCTGTCTTTCCCTTTTTTCTTTTGTGCAAGTTATATAGATGAATCGGTGAAAAATAGCCAAAAATCCGAAAATGTGCCTTAAAAAGACTTGACTTTGCCACTCAATGAACTATAATACCACTTAGATTATATTTTGACCGCTTTACCAAAGTAAAGAGAAGACGATAGGTATTACTTTGATGATTTTTCCTCTGTTTTAGAGGCTTTTTTTATCGGAGTTTTTGACAGATGGATTATTTTAGGGAGAAAGCGAGGTGGTAGTAACGAGCGTATCTATGAGTATCCGGTCCAGTAGCTGATTATTGGAGAATAACCGGGTATTTTTCTTTTATTGAACCAAGTATTTATGGGCTGTGGAATTTTGTTATTTACGGATGGAAGCAGAAAATTTCTTCTTAAGATTTTTGTGAGGCTTTCCGTATTTTTTTGCCTTTGATAGTGTAGAGACTTTTTTCCGCTTCCTTTTGAAACGGCTTGATGAGAAAGAAAATAAAAATGCGCTTTTGGAACGAATATGTGTGAAGTAAAGAGGTTTGTAGATTTATAAAGAAAGACTTGATTTGTTGTTTTTGTTAAATTTGATATTTTATTAAAATAAATGAATTCTAAGGGAGGTTTTTTTTATGGGTTACAAGGATACTATGAAGTTGGGTTTCATTGGTTTTATTTACACACCGCCGGAGAACATTACAGATCCTCTGGAATATTTGAAGTGGCAGACAAATGCAGTTGCGAACATGGGGGCGAATATTTTGCACGTGAGTAGCCCTATGCCGGAAAGTGAAGCCGATTTGAAGGCTTTGAAGGAACATATTGACAGTATTGGCGTCGAGTTGGAATTAGGAAACAGACGCATTTTTGAATTGACAAGTGATAACGCAAAGGAAGCTCGTGAGGATGTTATTAAGTCGATCAAGCTTGCTCATTACTTTGGTGGCAATATCATTCGTACAGGTTACGGAAGATTGACACAAAAATATACTCGTTTTAATAAAGCATATCCGGTGAATGAGCATATGCAGTTTGTGGTTGATAATCTAAAAGAAGCTGCGAAGATTTTCGAATCGGAAGGCGCATATTTTGCACTGGAAAACCATTGCGATTTTATGGGTAAGCAATTCGCAGATATTTTCTCCCGCGTCAATTCAAAGCACGTTGGTTGCGCTCTGGACACAGCAAACGGATATACCGTATATTGTGACCCGGATGAAGATGTTGAATACCTTGCTGAATTCGCGATTACTACACATATGAAGGATATGGCAGTGGTTGATTTTGATTCAGGAGAAGATGGATTGATTCCTTTCCAAGCCAGAGGCTGTGCTGTAGGTGACGGAAACGTGAATATTCCTCGCGCAATTGATTTATTAGAGCAAAAGAGCCCTCATGCAAACGGCTTGCACTTGATTATTGAGCAAGGCTGGTTTGGATACGAGAAGGGTGTTGACCGCAAAATGCAGGACAAGCGCGCGGTTGAAAAGGGTATGAAGTACTTGCAGGGATTACTAGGTCGTAGCTAAGAATATTCAATTTACAAGGGAGAAATTAAGATGAAAAAGAAAAACATACTTGTCACAGGTGGTTCAGGAAGACTTGGCAATTTTGTATGTCCTTATTTGAAATCAAAGGGATACAATGTTGCAAGCTTTGACGTAGTACCAACCCCTGCCGGCTCTGCAAATGATGTAGAAAATATTCCGTTTGTACAGGGTGAGCTCACCAATTTGGGCGATTGTATGCGTGCGATTTCTTTTGCACAAGCAGACGTGATTGTACATTTGGCAGCGATTCCTCACAATGTTGATTTGCAACCTCCTTTCAAGGATGGCGGATACAATATGCAAATTACAGACGGTGCGCGTTTCCGTCAGAGCATGAGAGAAGATGCAACGATGCACATTAACACAATGGGTTCCTTCTATATTATGGATGCGGCTCGTCGTATGAATGTAAAGCACGTGGTGGCGGCTTCTAGTTATTTTGTACTGGGTATCGGTTTCCGTCTAAGCGGAACCTCTTATCAGCCGGAATATTTGCCGATGGATGAGAATCATCCGTTGCTACCGGAAGATTCCTACAGCTTGTCGAAGGTATTGGGCGAAGAGATTTACAAGTCCTTTGTTCGTGCTTACGATATGCGTGTAGTAGCACTTCGTCTTTTGGGTGTTTTCTATCACGATAATGAAAGATTCCAGAAGATGTACAAATTTGGTATCAATGCACCTGCGGCAACAGAGGAGAACAAGGGCTATTTGATTAGTAATACCTTCCAATATGCAGATGCTCGTGATATTTCACGTTTTGTAGAACTATCTATTGAAGCGACGAACCTAGATCCATTTGAAGCGTTCTTTGTTTCAACGGATACAACATATGTAGAGCCCACCGCCGAGGTGGTGGCAAAAAGATGGCCATTCCTTAAGGAAATGGGCAAGGACATTCCAGGAACTGACGGTCTTATCAGCATAGACAAAGCGAAAAAGCTTTTGGGCTATGAGCCGCAGCATTCTTGGAGAAAATAAATAGGGAGTATGAAAAGGCTCTAGGATTGAGTGTAGAGCCTTTTTAGCACACAATAAAAAAACAGGAGGCTTTGAAAAAATGAAAATTGAAAATCCACGTTTGATCGTAGGTCATACAGGTATTACTTGGACCGATGACCATGCAGAGGATGGCGTAAAATGTATCGCTGATCTCGGCTATAACAACATTGAGGTTTTTGCATGGGTTCTAAAGACATTTAAGGAGCAGGGCAAAGCGGATATGTTCAAAAAATATGATATCCCTTTGATTTCTAGCTATTTTTCCATTGATATCGTAAATCCGGATATCCGTGATGCAGAAATGAAGAAATTGGCTGAATGGGGAGAGATTGCAGCATCTATGGGCGCACAATCCGCTACCTTCGGAGGCAATCCTGTTGACCGCCGCACATTCAAATTTGCAGAGCATAGTAAATATGTAGCTGATTTTGTAAATGAAGCAGCAGCGGTTCTTGAGAGTAAGGGAATGCTTCTTAACTTCCACCCGCACACAGGAACGCCTGTTGAGACTGCGGAAGAAATTGTGGCTTTCTATGAAGCTGTTGATACGAAGCTGGTTGGTTTTGCTCCCGATATCGGACAAATCCAAAAGGGCGGAGCAGACCCGATGAAGTTCGTGAAGGATTATATTTCTATTTTACGTCTGGTTCATTTCAAAGACTATTGCGGTACTGTTGATTTTGATGCTGACGGAAAAGAGATTGATACATCAGGATTTGCTTGTTATTCACCACTTGGTATGGGTGTAGTTGACTTAGTGGGAATTCTGAAATATTTGGAGGAATCCACATTTGACGGTCCTCTCATGGTAGAGCTGGATGTCGGACAAAATATGCCAATGACAGCCGAAGCGGCTGTGAAAATTGACAAAGAATTCATGGCAGGTCTTGGATACAAGTTTGTAAACAGATAATGAAGCTAGTGCTGTCCGTAAAGGGCAGCATTTAGCTTTTAAATATGACTAATGACTAATTGGAGGAAGTAAGTGCATGAAAAAACTACAGTATTTTGCGAATGGAGAATGGCGCGATTCAACGACAGAGAAGTACATGGATGTCTACAATCCTAGTACAGGAGAAGTAATGGCGAAAGCACCTGCTTGTACAAGAGCAGAGGTTGAAGCGGCAGTGCAAGCGGCAGCACAGGCATTTCCGGCATGGTCGGCAACACCTGTTCTGAAAAGAGTGCAGGTTCTTTATGATTTGCGTGATTTGGTTATAAAGCATTTGGATGAATTGACAGAGCTATTGTGCCGTGAAAANGGAAAGAACTGGAGCGAAGGAAGAGGCGATATTCTTAAGGTTATAGAGCCGATTGAATTGGCGTGCGGCGCACCGAGTCTTATGATGGGTGAGTCCTTGATGGATGCGTCTTCTGGTATTGATACGATTCTTTATAGAGAACCATTGGGTGTATTTGTGGGTATGGCACCTTTCAATTTCCCGGGAATGATTCCTATGGGCTGGATGATGCCGCTTTGTATTGCATTGGGTAATACGTTTGTTCTAAAGGCGTCAAGTACGACACCTCTTACCAGTATGAGAATTGCCGAATTGCTTCAGGAAGCAGGACTTCCGAAGGGCGTTGTGAATATTGTTACCTGTAATAGAGATACGGTTGATATCCTTCTGGAGCATCCGGACGTTAAGGGTGTGAGCTTTGTTGGTTCTACACCTGTTGGTAAGCAGGTTTATTCCCGCGCTGCGGCGGCTGGAAAAAGAGTACAAGCTCTTTGCGAAGCGAAAAATCATGCGTTGGTTTTGGAAGATGCTGATTTGGATCAGAGTGCCCGCGGTATCGTGAACTCTTCCTTTGGATGTGCCGGTGAGCGTTGTATGGCACTTCCTGTTGTTGTGGCACAAGAGTCTATAGCGGATGAATTGGTTGCACTTATTACTAAATATGCAAAAGAATTGGTTATTGGACCAGCTTATGAAAAAACGACCGGATTGGGTCCTGTTATTTCTGCTGACCACAAGAAGAGCATTTTGAACTGGATTGAAAAAGGCTTGAGCGAAGGCGCGAAGATGGTTCTTGACGGACGTGATGTCAAGGTTAAGGGCTTTGAGAACGGCTTCTTTGTCGGACCTACAATCTTGGATCATGTAAAGCCGGGTATGACGGTTGGTGATATTGAGATTTTCGGACCGGTTCTATGTATCAAGCGTGTAGCGGATTTCGAAGAAGGTATTACGCTTATGAACGCCAATCCCTTTGCGAACGGTTCTGTTATCTTTACACAAAGCGGATATTACGGACGTGAATTCGCAAGACGCACAGACGGCGGTATGGTCGGCGTTAATGTCGGTATTCCGGTACCGGTTGGTCTTTTCCCGTTTGCAGGTCACAAGCAGTCCTTCTTTGGCGATATGCACGTTCTGGGAAAAGACGGTGTTCGCTTCTTCACAGAGAGCAAGTGTGTTACCACCCGTTGGTTTAAGCCTGGTGTAGAAGGCGGCAAGGTAGATACATGGGATGGAACCATTATAAACAGATAAGAAGAAAGGAAATTATTTTATATGTTAGCATTCAGACCACCTAAGAAATTACAAACAACTATGGACTTTATGGGACAGACCTGTATTGTGACAGATTTAAGTCATGATCTAAGTCCTGAGGACCCCACCTTCGTAGGACATCAAAGAACATTGATGTGGGAGCATTTGACACATGATGAGACGCAGAAGATGGGACTTACAAAGCCTCCTTATTCCTACAAGGTAACAGGCTTTACTATGTGTGACCATTCCGGAACACACGTTGACGCGATCAATCATGTTTTGGACGAGCCGGATGCACCTTCTATTGATATGCTCCCTATGGAATGGTTTATGGCACCGGGTGTTTGGTTTGATTTTTCACACAAGGAGCCAAACAGCTATATCACAAAAGAAGATATTGAACGTGAAATTGAAAGAACAGGCGTTACGATTAAGCCGCAGTCTGTTTTCCTTTATCACACAGGCTGGTACAAAAAATGGGGCGATCGTTATGAGTACATCAAAAATTATCCGGGCGTAGAGCGTACGGCTATGGAGTTTTTGACGGACCTGGGTGTTGTTATTGTCGGTGCTGATGCGCCGAGTATTGATAGCTATAACGAAGTGAAGGTTGTCATGGAACAGCCGGCTCATATCGTTTGTCGTGAGCGCCAGATGCTGAATATTGAGAATTTGGCAAATGTAGATATGATACCAAAGCATGAGTTCTGGTATTGCGGATTACCATTGAAGCTGAAAAATGCGTCAGGTTCTCCGTTCCGCGGTGTTGCAATTGTTCCGCAGGATAAATAAATAGTACGTGTTATAGCTTGCGGGTATCATGAAGGTACCCGCAAGCTAAGCATTAGGAAAGGGAAGGATGGGAGATTATGTATAAATCAAAAGTAGCAATAGCTAATACAAAAGCCGATCTGGGAAAGCCGGGAGAGTACTCAAGAGAGCAACTTGATATTATTAAGGAAATGATTCGTGATGTAGCGGATAAGTCAATGGGCGGAATGAAAAACATTGTAAAGCCCGGAGATAAGGTGCTGATTAAGATTAACACCGTAGTTCCGTCTCCTCCGAATAATGGTTTTACAACAGATCCCCGTATGCTGGAAGCTTTGATAGAATTGGTAAAAGAGCAAAATCCGGGCCGTATTCAAGTCGGAGAGCGTTGTGCACAAGGCGCGGATACAATGGCTGCGATGATTGGCTGCGGAATCAAGGATGTAACGGACAGAACAGGTGCGGAATTACTTCCGTTTGATGATGTCCATTTCAGTATGTACAAGATTGACCGTCCAATCAGCTTCAATGAGTTCCCTGTTCCGGATCCCGTAAGAGATGCGGATGTTTATATTGGACTTCCGAAAATGAAGGTTCATATTCATACAACGCTGACCTGCGCGCTAAAGCTCCAGTTCGGTAATTTGCCTGATTATGACTGGATGGCACGCTGTCATCGTGACGATATCTATCAGAAAATTGTAAATCTGACGCGTGCGGCGAAGCCTACATGGTTTTTGGTGGATTCCTTGTATTCTTGCCAAGGTAATGGACCATTCAGCCCATATCCAGAAGATTTGATGAAAGATTTTAATACCATTTTCGCAGGAAGCGACCCTGTGGCGGTAGATACAGTGGCAGAAGCATTGATGGATTGGGATAATCCCGGAAAAAATGCACCGGCAACTGTTTTGGCTGCGTCCCCTGCGGAAAAATTGGGAACCAATAATTTGGAAGAGATTGAGGTCTTAGGACCTTCCATTGATTCCGTAAAGCGTAAGTTCCAAAAGCAAGATACCATTTTGCAAGGACCTTTTGAAAATGTAAATGTGGTTGTAGGAAGTGCTTGTGAGCCGGGATGCCGTGTTCTGGTACGTATGGCGTTGGATGAACTGCTGGTAAATGATAAATTGAAGGATTTGAAAAGACCTTTGACAATCTTTACCGGACGCCAGTTTGAGCCATATGTTAAGGATGTAGAGGGCGACGTTATCATATACGGTAATTGCGCTAAAAATATGCTCGAATTCTATCCGAACGCAAAATTCTGGGGACCGACAGAGGAATTCCCGAACTGTACTCCGATCTATTCAAATCGACCGGGATATCGTTTGGTCGATCACATTGCTTCCTTGACAGAATGATAAATAGGAGATAACAGATGAATTTTTTTATAGATGAATATAGAGATCAAATGCTGGAAAAGCTTCTTTTGGTAAAGGATTCCGAAATCCGTATTTCTATGCTGGAGCAGAGCTTTTCGGCAGTAGATAAGGGGATTCATGCCGGTGGTGCTTTTTCCTCAACGATTCCTTTGGTAGCGTTGTATTACGGCGGTATCATTGACGTAGATGTCGAGAATCCGACAAACCCGAATCAAGATATTTTTATTTTAAGTAAGGGACATTCTGTAGCGGCTATGGCATCTGTATATGCGGATATCGGATATATAGACCAGAAAATGCTTCAGAATTCCAGATGCTTAGAGAGTAAGTTGAATGGACACCCGGGACCGATTCTTCCCGGCGTTCATATTTCTACAGGACCGTTGGGACAAGGACCATCAGTTGCTTCCGGCTTCGCCTTGAAGGGAAAGGAAGACCCCGGATTCAATGTCTACTGTATGGTAGGTGACGGTGAGCTTCAGGAAGGACAGCCTTGGGAGGCTTTCCAATCCGCATACAGCTACCGCTTGGATAATCTGTGTCTTTTGGTTGATGCCAATAACGGACAGCTTGATAACACAAACCGTCTCCTTACGGATTCCGGTGATGTGGGCGATAAGCTAGAAGGCTTTGGCTGGAACGTGATTCATGCAGATGGAACCTCCTATCAGTCTGTATTGTCAGCGCTCAATGAGTTCCGTGAGAAGCACGTTTCCGGTTGCCCGACAGCTATTATCTGTCATTCTGTAAAAGGCTTTGGCGGTTTTTCCGAAATGGTGAATAAGCACAAAATTACAGTTACAGAAAAATGGGTCAATCAAGAAATCGCACTCCAAAAGGATCGTTATGAAACGAGAAAAAATGCCGTTACTTCATTTTTGGATGATATTTTGGCATCTGACCTTCCGGAAGAAGAAAAGGAAGACCTCGAGCTTCTTGCAAGATCGTTTCCGTCTCAGATTTTTGGTGCAGCGAAGAAAAAGAGCGGCGCATCTGTTGTGAAAAAAGCAAAGCCGAGAGCAAAAGCATTGGTATATAACAAGAAAGATTTGCCCACTATTGAAAAAGGGAAATCCTACGCGCTTACCAATGTTGCGGCAGATACAATGGCTGTTTTCGCACAAGACAGACGTACCGTGGCACTTGACTCTGACCTAGCGTCAACCAGCGGACTTACGGTTGGTGTAGCTCGGGTAGATATTTCCCGTGCCTTGAATGTAGGTATTGCCGAAGCACATATGATGAGTATGGCGGAAGCATTTGCCGCTATGGGTGACAATGTGTGGTCGAGTACCTTCTGTCCATTCTTCGATTGGCGCGTACTAAGGAGAATCGCGGTTGGACAGCAGGAACGCTTGGAAGCGATTGAAGAAAAAGGTGGATGGCTCGCAAAAGGTCACGGACTTGATATGACATTTTTGGCAACAGCAGCAAACCTTGATACGCAAACAAACGGTGCGACACATATGGGTAATGATGATAACCTTCTGTTCGATTGTATCGGACACTTGAAAATCATTGATACCTGTTGTCCTCGCCAGTTGATGGCGGCTATGGAATGGATTGCAAAAGGCGATAAAGGTCTTGTGTACCTGCGTGTTATGCGTGGTGCTGCAACAGCCATTTATGATGAAAGCTATACCTTTGAATATGGAAAAGGCACGGTTCTTTATCCACTAAAGGGTGCAAAAGCAGTCATCATCAGCAGCGGACACGGTGTGATTGAAGCCATGCAGGTGGCAGATACGCTATCCAAAGAAAACATTCAGATTTCTGTTGTGGATATGCCGTCTGTAGATGAAGAGCTTCTTCTTTCTCTGTACGATAGCGGTGTTCCCATGATATTTGCTGAGCAGAACAACGGATTTATCTATAATCGTTTTACAAAGCTTCTCTTTAAGGAAAGAGAAAATATTTCCACAAAGAAAATGGCTTCTGTAAACACATTGGATCCAAACGGCAGACCGCAATATATTCACTCCGGTGTCTATGATGAATTGACAGGTGCTTTCGGCTTGGATGAAAAATCTCTTGTAAAGACAGTCAAAGGTCTTCTTTGATTGGGAGGTGAAGATATGGTTATCGTAGACGGAAATAAAATTCCGTGGGAAAAGCTCCCTGGAAGAGATTTGAAGTGGTTGGTCACAAAGGACAATACACCGGCGAAAAATCTGACATCTTGTTTGATTACAATATCACCCGGATATACGGTACAACCGGCACACTCTCATCCAGAGGGAGAAGAAATCGTATACATCATTGATGGTATCGGAAAAGCCTATATTGATGGTGTGATTCATCCGATTCATGGTGGTTGCATGGTGGTTTTCCCGGAAGGACAGCCGCATATGTTAAGAAACACGGGAACAGAAGAAATGCACGCTGTTTGCTTTTTTGCTCCCGCGGCAGAGCTTGCAGATTACAAATTTTTTCCGGATATTGATTTTGATTCCGGAAAAGAAGCGTAATAAAGCATATTTTATGAATTAGTACCCTCGTTTAACTGTGTACGACTACGATTTTCTTGGTTAAACGAGGGTAGTTGAGCAGATAAAAAGAAAGAAGGTGGTTCTCTAAAATAGTGAAGCTCGGAGTATAAGAAATCAAGAATATTTTTTAATTACAGAAAGGTAAGGTATAAAAAATGGACATTTCAAGTATTAAGAAAACCATGAGAATCGGAATGATGGGACCTTTCTATCCAGTACCGGACGGCGTTGCCGGAAATGATAGAATCGAGTATATGATTAAAAAATCACATGAGCTTGGCTGTAAAGTTCTTCAGCTTTCCTTTGAGCTTCCTGAGGATGACGAAGAAAAGCTTAAGTATTTTGCCGCTCTAGGAAAAGAGCTGGATGTTGAGTTTGAAGTACGTATGCCTTTTGATATTTGGCAGCTTACAGAGAATTATGAATCGGCTAAAAAATCGTTTGAAGCTCGTATCAAAACCATGAAAATTTTGGGTTGTAAGATCATGCGTGGTGGTTACGGAAAGTTGAAAATCGAATCAAGCCGCTTCAATAAAGATATTTCTATTCCGGATCACTTGAAAAAATTAGAGGACAATTTGAAGCTTGCTGCGAAGATTGTTGAAGAGAATGACGTATATCTGGCCATTGAAAATCACTGTGATTTTAAGGGTGTTGAATTGGCAACTGTTTTCAAAGCTGTCGGATCAAAAAATGTTGGATGTGCAATGGATACAGCAAACGGATTTACCGTATTCTGCGATCCTAATGATGATGTAGAAGCATTGGCACCTTACACAATCACAACACACGTTAAGGATATGGTTATTAAGCAGGAGACAGCACCGGGCGATTTGATTCCGTTCTTTGCATCAGGCTGTGCACTGGGAGATGGTCATGTAAATATTCCGAGAGCCTTGGATTTGTTTGCCGAGAAAGCTCCTTATCCGGAAAATCTGCATATTATTATTGAGACTGGCTGGCATGACCAGGCACCGGACGCGTCAAAAGAAGAGAAAGAAGCTTTCTCCTTTGATGTTTTCCACCGCAGCATTGCTTTCTTGAAAAAGCATTTGTACGAATAAGGATACGTTTGGAGAAGTGTGAATAAATTTTTGCGAAAGCCGCTTGTCCTCGGTTCGTTTTGCTCCCTGCGGAGGCGGTTTCTCAAAAATTTATTCACTTCAAAAAAAGATGACGAGTAGTTATACCGGTCGAAAAGTAGACGCTTTCATCTTCATTAGAAATTTGTGCCGCCGCATAGCGGCGGAGTAGGGGTAAATATGAATGTTTTAATTACAGGTGGCGCAGGAAGACTTGCCAGATATGTTGCGGAAGAGCTAAAAGAGCAGCAGCATAACGTTACGCTTTTTGATTTGGTAACGCCGGATCAAACGCCGTTTCCTTGGGAAACAGATTGCCAGTTCGTATTGGGTAATCTGACAGACCTGGCGGATTGTATGCGTGCAATTACACTTTCAAAGGCAGAGGTGATTGTTCACTTGGGTGCGATTACGCATACCACCGATCAACAGCCGGGTCGTAAAATGCCGCAGCGCAGACCGGAAGATACCACCATGCAGGTAAATGTCATGGGTACGTATTATCTACTAGATGCTGCCAGAAGAATCGGCGGAATTAAGAAAGTGGTTTTTGCTTCTTCTTACTATGCACTAGGATTGGCTGGTCGTATCAACGGAACACCGTTTCAAGTTGATTACTTGCCGATTGATGAGAAGCATCCTTGCCGTCCGCAAGATACATATGCTCTTTCGAAGGTTATGGGAGAGGAAATGTTGGAGGCGTACAGCCGCGCGTATGGGTTTAAGGCAGTTGCATTCCGTTTAATGGGCGTTGTGTATCCCTTCCGCCAGTTCGAGACCAATGTTGAGGTTCCGCCGAATCCCGATTTCAAGGGTGGCCCGGTTGGCTCAACATGGCAGTATTCGGATTGCAGAGATATTGCCTATGCCTGTGGACTTGCCATTGAAAAGGATTTGGAGAACGACTTTGAAGTATTCTTCCACATCACGGATCAGAACTACTCTGCCGATACAAAAGATGTGATAGCAAAGAGTTATCCGGATTTGGTAGAAATGGCAAAAGACTTGCCCGAAGGCGAAGGTATTATCAGCGGCAAAAAAATGAGAGATATGCTGGGCTATAAAGCAAAGCACTCTTGGAGATAATCCGTTTCGACAAGGTGAGTGATGGTGCTTGCCAAAAACAAGGAATAATCTGGGCGGGTGTGCCCTGTTCGAAGGAAGCACCCGTCCAGGATTCATTTTAAGAGAATTTTAGAGGAATATACGGTTTTTTCCTATTGTGTCAAATTTTTGCTTTTGTTGTGTGATTTCACAACAAAAACGGTGATAAACCTACAAAAAAAGATTGACATAGCGGATGGAATTGTATATTATATACAAAAAATAACGTTCCTTTTTTATTATCCTTAGATTATTTGAGTATGCTCATTGCATGAATAAGTAATCGCTTGAACCTTGAAAATAGTTTGTGCCACATTTGTTTTTACAAACAAAAAGTGAGCAAAAATATTGAAAAGAAAAGTTTATGTCTTCGCTTCTATGAATGAAAATTGTTTATAATCTACCTGGGATTAGACCGGCTACGGGTTAATTTTAAGTAGCGGAGAATTTTTTGTTTTTTGGAAGTGAAGTAGGGGTCAGAGAATTTGGACAATATTTTAAGACAGAGAATGATATGAATTGGCAGCAGAGCTTCGAATTCAATCATAGTTTTTGGAGGGAGGGATTTTATTGAGTACACAGGTACAAGTAAAACTGGAAAATGGAAATCAACGGACAAAATGGTATTTTACAAAAAAGGCCATAGCGAGGAACTGGCAGCTATATATCCTGTTCTTTTTGCCGTTTGTATGGTTTATTCTTTTCCGGTATTGGCCGATGTTCGGTCTTCAAATCGCATTTAAGGATTTCCGCCCAGGCGATACAATCATGAGTGCACAATGGCTAGGAATAGCAAACTTTGAAAAATTCTTCGGACATTATATGTTCCAGGATTTGATAAAAAACACACTAGGAATCACAATTTATAATTTGGCAGTAGGTTTCCCTATACCGATTATATTTGCGTTGGCATTGAATGCAACACGTAATGTAGGATTCAAGAAAACAGTTCAGTACGTGACATATATGCCGTATTTTATATCAACGGTTGTTATGGTAGGTATTTTGCTTCAGATTATGAATCCCCGTATTGGTGTTCTAAATAAAATTATAGAGATGTTCGGCGGCACAGCGGTTGACTTTATGTCAAAGTCATCGTGGTTTAGTTCCATTTATGTATGGTCCGGAATCTGGCAGAACACCGGCTGGAACAGTATTATTTATATTGCTGCCTTGTCTGCTATTTCACAGGATTTGCATGAAGCGGCAATGATTGACGGTGCCAGTCGTTTCGGAAGAATGATTCATATAGATATTCCGGGCATTTTGCCGACCATGGTTGTATTGCTGATTATGAACTGCGGTCAGATTATGTCGCTGGGATTCGAAAAGATATTCCTTATGCAGAACCCGATGAATTTGAGGGTATCACAGGTTATTTCAACGTACGTTTATACGGTTGGTCTAAAGACAGCACCACCGGAATTCTCATACGGAACCGCTATTGATATGTTTAACTCAGTAGTGAATTTGTTCTTGATTACAGTTGTAAACAAGGTTGCCAAGAAGTTTGGCGAAACAAGCTTGTGGTAAATTTTATTAAAGTATAAGGAAGGACGGAGGTGTCGATTTTGAGCGAACTTAGCAATAAATCAAAAGTAGTTTTGAAAGATAATAAGCGTAAAGGAAAATGGCGTGAGGAATTTGGTTTTTACCTCATGAACAACATAATACTTCTTTTTGCGTTAATCGCGGTAGCGTATCCGATTATTTATGTTTTTAGTGCATCCTTCAGCTCACCAGCCGCTGTTATGGCAGGTCGTGTTATGTTGTGGC
>JGI994J12354_10003189_pt1 | contig 15476 bp, 6 predicted proteins | sample IntmicLarv3ML3BL_FD_12354 | JGI IMG/M metagenome (IMG submission 12354)
CATTTTCTGCGGGAAGCAGAACATGCGGTACAGGCAGGTGTAGAACGTGCGCAGAAGCTCGTCGTCTTTCGATGTGATTTGGATGCGGCCGAGGTATTCCTCCCACGTGGCCGCCGCCGCGGTTTTTGCCTCGTCAAAAGTCTTTGGCTCGCGGGACAGATTGCGCAGCGCCTGTGCCTCGGAGAGGAAGGAAACCGCCAGCCCCGCCTGTACAGTCACAGCCTTCGGCGCGTCGAAATACAGCACACAGCGGCGGCCTGCGCCCTCAAAGCTGTCCTGCACAAGAAAATCATTCTCGCCGAGAAAACCGCTGTCCTTGCGGAACGGCGTGTCAAATTCCAGCACGAAATACGTCTGCATGTCGAGGTCCTCACTGTATGTGACGGCGTTTGTGCGCCCGATGACGCGGTTATTCTCAAAGTCGATGGTAAAGCGCGTCGCGTTGTCGTATACAGAAATCAGGAAGCCCGCCTGCTCGTCGCCCTCGTAGGACAGGCGCAGGCGCGCGCTTCTCTCGCAGGGCGCAAGTTCCATCGTCGCCTCATAACGCAGAAGGTGCAGCTTGCTGTAATGCGGCGCAAAGACCGCATCCTCCGGGCGGTAGGAGGACGCATAGGCACGCGCGTTGTAATAGGCCTTGCCCATAAATGGCAGCACGCTGAAATGCCCGAAGTCGGAAATCCACGGGCTGGGCTGGTGGCTGATGCGCATGCCCTCGATGGCGCGATGGTTTGGGTTGAAGAACCAGCCATGCCCCGCGCTGTTCGTCTCCGGTACGTATGCGTTCATGCCGAAGGGCACGTTCGTGATGGGCAGCGTGTTGCCTGCGGAGAAATGCTGGACGGAATCTGTGCCCTGCCTTGTGTCGATGTATGAAAGCATTGTAATTGCCTCCTTCTTTCGGATAAATGAAAAACCACGGGGTTCGCCCCGTGGTTTTAGTATATACGTTTCGCATGCCGCCTGTCAAATTTATATGATGCAATAACTGTTGCGGCGGTCGCGCTTTGCCGCGAGCATGGCTTGCTCGGACGCGTCGATTGTTTCCTTGGCATTTTGAATGTCCGAAGGGATTTTCACGATGCCCATGCTTATGGAGAACTTGAAAATGCCGCCGCCCCATGAGACTTCCGTATCGGCATACGAGATAATGCTTTTCGCGATGCCCTCTGCCGCGGACAACTCATTGCGGCCTGTCAAAATGATGAAATGGTCCGCACCGATGCGGAAGTATGCCATGTCATCCCGAATGCTTTTGCCGATGCGCAGGGCCGTCTCCGCAATGGCCGCATCGCCGGCGGCGCGGCTTAGCTGTTCGTTAATGGCCATGAGATGGTCAACGTCCGCACAAATGATATAGGTGCCTTTTGAAGCCAAAATTGTTTCGCCGATTGCCGTTAAATCATATTTTTCAATCATACTAAACCCCTCCTTCTCGTTAATCATGAGCCGCGGATAGAGCTCTGAAAAGCCGTGCTGTTTCCGATACGATGAGGGTGCCATCAAAAATTGTTTCTTGAAAGCACGGGTGAAGCTTTCCGCGTTGGCATATCCAAGGTCAAAGGCGATGTCCGTCACGCTTGCGTCTATATCGATTAAGCGCTTTGCGGCAAGGCAAAGCCGCCGCTTGAGGATATAACCGCCAATGCTTGTGTGAAAGGTATGGGCAAACAGGCTTTGCAGGTGCGACGAAGACAGGTATGCCGCCGCCGCGACATCATGGACGGCAATTCTGTCTTCCAGATTGTTTTCGATAAACGCAATGGCGCAAATCAAGGCTATACAATCGCGCATGGTTGCCCTTCCTTTCCAACTGCTTTGTAAACGAGATCATGATCTGCCTTTATCATAGCACACGAGAAGGACGTATGCTTGACTTTTTGTATTGTTTGACATAATCTGTTGTTCCATGATGCGAAACAAGTGCAATCAAGAGCCGTTTGCGGCGTTCATCATGTCGCTATACGCCCAAAAGTCCGGCGCAAGGTCGCGGAATGTTTTGCCAAAGGCAAAGCCGCTCCGCGATTCCAGACGGTTGAGCATGACGACGGCCTCTGCGCGTGTAACAGGCGCATCGGGCCGGAACGTGCCATCGGGATACCCTGAAAGTATGCCCGCGTTGGCAAGCGCCGAAATGGAGTGCTTTGCCCAATGATGGCTGATGTCGTTCAGCCTGCCGCTGTCCGTGTAATCGCTCGGCTGTTTCACCTTGGCCAGAACCGTGGCGGCCTCCGCACGCGTGATGGGCTGGTCGGGTCGGAACGTACCGTCGGGATAGCCGCCCATGAAGCCGTTGGCCTTGGCGAAGGCGATGAAGGGCAGTGCCCAGTGATTTTGTGCATCCGATGCGGCGGCCTTGGGGAATACCTCGTCATTGCCGTACAGGTTGAAGAGGATTGCCGCAAATTCCGCGCGGGTCATAGGACTGCTTGGACGGATTGTGCCGTCCGGATAGCCGTTCATGTAGGGTTTGCCGCTTGTGCCGGGCGTGGGCGGGACAGGCGAGTTGTCCGTTGTTTGCCCTGCGTCCGATGTCTCTGTCTCTTCCGGAGTAGGCGAAGGCTTGCTGTTGTCGGCGGCGGCGATAATCTGCGTCGGCGCATACATGTATTCGAAATGATTGCCCACTGTCGAATCCGCGCGGAGCAGGGGAATGGCGATGCTTTTCGGCGACACGATGTAGTCGCGAAGTGCTTGTGGTGTCAGCACCACGGTAGAGCCGGAGGGAATGTCAGAGAAAGCAAAGGTGCTGTCGGAATCTACCGCAACGGAGGCATACGCATCGCCGTCTGCTATGCAGTGAACAGAGGCGCTTTGGCCGCGCAAGCCGCTCACTGTGCCGCGAACTAAGAATCGATTGCGCGTATAGGCGAAGTTGCAGTTGTCTATGCCGGCGTTAAGACCGGCAATGGCGTGGCCGTCGGCGGGCGACAGCGTATAGTCTGCGTGTGCGGGAACCGACACAAGGCCGCTTGCGTTTTCAGGCAAGAGAAGCGTAAAAGTGCCGTCTGTCTTGGCAGAGGTCGTTACTGTGCTGGCAGCGGCATCGTTCGGCGTGAACGTAACAGGCACGCCGAGGGGCGGCTTGCCGTCGTCAAACGCCAACGTGCCTTTCACCATGTATGTCAATCCGAAGAAATAGCCAAGCCCGCTGTCAATCATGTCAGCACCGTGGTATTCGCCGGACGGGTTGCCGCGCAGGTCGTTTGCCGCCGGATTGCTGGAGGCGTTCCGATCCAATATGCCCAAAACCGCGGCATTACCGCCGGGCGTGATTGTCGGCTCATATTCCAGAAAGACATTGCCCGCGATGCCCCCAGATGTGCCTGCGGCGGCGGGGGTGTAGGCGTATATGATGACAGGGTATCCGTCAGCAGCGCTGTCATTTGTGCCGATAAACGTGTTGTCTATCAAGTTGAGAACGATGGATGGACTGTCGCCATATGACGAATACAGTACCTGACACTTGTTCTGCGTGCTTCCCGAGGTGGTGGCAAAGGTATTGCCGACAACGCTGGAGGCATCCGTTGCCTCGTGAAGCGTCAGCGCCCGCGCAAGGTAATCGCCCGTAAAGGTGTTCCCTGAAATGGCGATAGAGCCATGCGGCATGGCGTAGATCGCGCCGTTGGAACCGCCGCTTGCCAAAATGTTGTTCTGAATTGCGGCGCCGTTAACGCCGCCGCCGATTTGGATGGCATACCCGACGGCGGTGTACTCGTCGTCCGCCGGACTCCCTGCACCGGCGGTGATAAAGCAATTGGAAATCGAGACATCATCGGCTTGGATGGATAGAATCGTCGGGTCCATTTGCGAGGACGCAAAGCGCTGCCTGCCGTTGTCGTGCGTAACGTAGCTGTCGGCGGCGGTGAGCGATAGATTGGAAATCGTAATGCCATCGCCCGCGAGATTCAGCCATGCGGTGTCGGCGTTTGCAGGTGCGTTTGCGGGCGCGGTAAACGTGACGGAAGCCGGATTCGAGGGATTGATGCTGGTGATGGTCAAGTTGTGAGCGGTGACGCTTTTTTGCGTGCGCTCCACGATGTGCCCTGCCACGGCGATTGTCTGCTTTGCGTCGTTGGGGTTGGCGTTTGCCGCATCAATAGCCTCATACAGGCTTGTGAAGTAGACCGTGTCGCTTTGGGCGGACGACAGCCGCACATAATCCGCGAGCGGGCCTTGCAGCACAATAAGGCTGTCCGCCGTAGCGATAAGGTTTAAGCCGTGGAAAGTCGGGTCGAAAGCAGGGGAGAAGTTGGCATCGGTCAAGATGGTGTCCTTTGCCTGCTCCCAGAACGTGTCTTTAACCTTGTCGACCGGCAGGACAACCACGGTGCTTGATGGCAAGGCTCTGCCGCCGCTCGTGATGCCCGCGCCGAGGGCAACGGAAATTTTTGGGAGATGCGCGGTTGTCAGCCCTGCGGCGTTGGTGTTGAAACTGCCGCTGGTGCCTGCGCTGAAAATGGCCTGCTTGGGCGCGAGGTTATGAATGTCCAGCCCGCCGCCTGCTACGGAAACCGTCGGCGCGGTGTTGTTGGCAACGTCGTAGGGTTGCGTCGTCATCACGATGGGATTCCAGCACTGGTTAACGTTCTTCAGTGTGACACGGTCCAGCGTCACCACGCCTGTGGAGGCGTTGATGATGTGCGAGCTGGGACTGCCGCCTGCGTCGAGCGTGACCCCGCGTAGTGTCACCCGCGCGTTATTGGTTGTCGTAATCATATTCTGGAAGCCCAAAAACGCCGCGCCGCCATTGGGCGTGGCGGTGGCGGTTGGCATACTGTTCACGATAGTCGTCCTATCGCCAATGATTGAAACAGTCTTGGGCGATAGGAAATACAGCCCGAAGCGGGCGTTCGTGAATGGAATGTTGCCTTGGCCCGGCTCGTTGCCGTAGGGCGTGATAAAAGAAGCGTCGTTGTCCAGATGATACGTGTGGCCTGCGGCGAGGCGGATTTCGTCGCCGTCGACAGCCTCGTATGCGGCCAGCAGCAGGTGCGCCGCGTCGTAATAAAAAATCTCGTTGGCGGGTATATTAAAGACCTCTATCTCACCGGCCGCGCCGGTTGCAGGGCGGCTGTGGTTTCGTTCCGATTGGGCGGCGAGCACAGTGTCTGCCGACAGCACGGCGAGCAGGATGGTTAGCACGGCTGCGAGCGCAAAGGCAAGGGGGTTGCGAGTGTCCAATTTCATGGTTGCTTTCATTGTTTGTTCCTCCTTTATGCATCAATATTTACATAGGCATATCGTACCCATGTTGCGCAAAATTATGATAAGGCAAAGGTGGAACAAAAAACCGCCCCTCATCACATTTTGGTCTGCGATGAGGGGCGGTTATAGAAATGGGTTTACACTTTTTTTCGTTTATCAAGGGTTTTCAGCACAAGCATCATCGCGATGCCTGCGACAGCGCAGCAGGAGGCAATGACAAATGCGGGAAACATGAGGCCGATGTCATCGGCGGCGATATTTTTATAGTAGCCTGCAATCTGCGAGGAAAGAATCGCGCCCAAGCCAAAGCCCAGCAGCACGAAACCGTAATTGGTCGCCATATGCTTCGCGCCGAAGGCATCGGCAGTCAGCGACGGGAAGGTGCTCAACAGCCCGCCGTAAAAGAAGCCAATCAGCGCAATCAGCACATAAATCCAGTAGCCGTTCACCGAGGTGACAAAGAGCGACAAAACCGCACTGCCTGTCAGCAAAACGACAATCGTGTTCTTTCTGCCGATTTTGTCAGATACGATGCCCCACAGCAGCCGCCCGACCGAGTTGAACATGGAGATGGCCAACACGCCGATGGTGGCGGTCTCGGCAAGCCCCTTGGCGACGGCGATGGGCTTTGCGAAGCCAATCATCATCAGCCCGCCCATGCAGGCCAGCATGAATGTAACGAGAATCAAGTAGAATTGCGGGGTTTTCAGCATTTCAGACGGCGTATAGTCTTTAGCCGTCTTTGCCGCGGCGGATGCAGAGGCCGCAGGTGTTGCCGCATGCCCTTCCGGCGGATTCTTCATGAAGAGGCTGCCAACTGTGCAAACGATAAGGAAAATGATGCTCAGAACCATGAATGTCTTAGGCTCGCCAATGCCTGTGCCGCCAAAAGCCACAATCAAGCTCTCAACAATCCGCGTGAACACAACGCCGCCGAAGCCCAGCGCGGACACGATGATGCCTGTGACGAGCCCTTTCTTATGCGGAAACCATTTCTGCGCACAGGCAATGGTGGTCGAATAGGTGAAGCCCATGCCGATGCCGCCCATCAGGCCATAGCTCAGCCAGAGCACCCACGGCGCGTCTGCCGTCACGAAAGAGGCGAGGAAGAATCCCGCGCTCAATATAATGCCGCCGATAAAGACGACAATCCGCGTGGAATACTTAACAGCCAACTTACCGCCAAGAACGCTGCCGATGGTTAATGTGGCAAGCAGCAGTGAAAACGTGAGCCCTGCCGCCGCGTTGTCGCCATTGAAGATGCTGTCGGCGATGCCTGTCTGAAACACGCTCCAAATGTACGCAATGCCCAGCGTAAGCTGGATAGCGATTGCCGCGAGAACCGGGTAGATACCTTTCTTTTCCATAAATAGCAAACCTCCGTTGATGTCATATTCTATGTAGTATTCGATTCCTATTTATCGTAACGGCCATAGGTTTTTGCAATTTCAATCATACGCTCTGCTTTGCCAAAGTCCGACCCCGAGGGGTATTCACAGCCCGTGGCGAGGATGAAACCGCCGCCCTTGGCGAAGGTGTCAATCTGCTTTTTGCATTCCTCGTCCCATTCCTCGTTCGTCGCGGTGACGACCATCGGCGGCGGTACACAGCCAATAAGCGTGATGTCCTTGCCGTATTTCGCCTTGCATTCCGCGAAGTCTTTGCAGTCGTCCGGCACGTTCAGGAAGGAAATCGCGGCGGGCTTCATCGTCTCAATCTGTGCGTCGAAGTAGATTTTCAGGCCGCAGTTGTGAATCATGACAGGGATATTCTGCGCGTGCAGCATGTCCGCCAGCTCTTTCACTAAATCGCCTTCCATCTCCAGCCACATATCCTTGGACATGATAGATGCCGAGGCAAACAGCGTGTCAAACATAATCGCGTTCACGCCCACGTCAATCAGCGCCTGACAGTATTCTTTCAACGTCTCGTTAACCTCGCGCGCGGCCGCGGCCACGGCATCGGGGTCGTCATACAAATCCATGTACATATCCTGCTGGTTGCGAAGCATAGACAGCGTGCCCAGCGGGCCGAACACGAACGCCACAATCGGGCGCTCGCCCTTTGTCGCCTCAACCAGACGGCGGCATACGTCAATGTGCATCATCATGCGCTTGGAGGTGCGGTAGTCCACCTTCTTAATCTTTGCATAGTCCTCAATCTCCTGAATCACGAGCTTCGAGCCGTCGGGATGCGCGGCGTCGTTTTCGTGGAAAATCAGCTCCTGCCCCCATGCATCGCATTCGACAGACAGGTCAATCAGCGTCACGATGCAGTCAAGGTCATACAGCTCGGCCGCCTTCAACAGCGCATTCGCGCAGACCTCCGAATTGGTCGACCACTCTTCATAGCTCGCGTTGACCAGCTTGCGCGTCACGCCGCTCAAAATCGGATACACAGGCACGCGGTCAGGCTCTTGGTGCGACATTGCCGTCAAAACTCGTTCCATTGCGTTCATGCGGATTCTCTCCTTTGGGGTTTGGATTTTATGTTCATTTGATATTTACATTGAAAAGAATAGGCTGATTATAGCATGGAAGTTTTTAATTGTAAAGTACACACGGCATAACAATTTTTATGGCGCAATTTGCATAGCCTGTATTTGTGCCTTGATGCAAAGCTCAGCCGTCTTGAAAGCGTGCGCCTGCGTCATGGCGTTTTCCGTGTGGTGCAGGCAGTCCAGAATCAACTGCCCGAAAAACGGATAGCCGACCTTTCCGCGAAGCCGGAAGTGCGTTTCCTCTGTGCCGTTGGCGAGGAAGAGATGCTCGTCGCCGTCGTTCGCGCCGAGGTTCATGTACTTGCGCTGTTCGATGAAGCCTTCCGTGCCGAGGATGATGGTGCGCCCGTCGCCCCATGTCTGCAAGCCGTCCGGTGTGAACCAGTCCACGCGGAAGTAGCCCGCTGCGCCTGTGTCGGTGACGAGGCTTGCGTCGCCGAAGTCGTCCAGCCCGGGGAATTGCGGGTGCGCATAGTTTGCGGTTTGGCTGTGCGTGACCGTTGCATCTGTCGCGCCTGCGTAGAACAGAATCTGTTCAATCTGGTGGCAGCCGAGGTCGCAGAGAATGCCGCCGTATTTCTCTTTTTCGAAGAACCATGGCGGGCGCGTCGCGGCGTTCAGCCTGTGCGGGCCGAGGCCGAGCACTTGTATAACCTTGCCGATTGCGCCCTGCCCAATGAGTTGTCCCGCGAAAATGCCCGCCTCGGAATGCAGGCGCTCGGAATAGTATACCATGTACTTTCGTCCTGTTTCCACGGCCTTTGCCTTTGCCGCCGCAAGCTGTTCGAGTGTCGTCAACGGTGCTTTGTCCGTAAAATAATCCTTCCCCGCGTCCATCACGCGCAGGCCAAGGGCGCAGCGCTCCGAGGGTACCGCCGCGCCTGCCACGAGAAGGATTTCCGGGTCAGACAGGATTTCCTCTTCGCACCGCGCAGGCGTTGCGGCGGGGAAGGCCCGCAGGAAGTCTGTAACTTTCAGCGGGTCAGGGTCGTAGACGCTTTTCAGCGTGCCGCCCGCATGGATGAGCGCGTTACACATGCTGATGATATGCCTGTGGTCAAGGGCAATTGCTGCGAAGACGAACTCGCCCGGTTTGACAATCGGCGCGGACATGCTTTCGGGCATGTATGCCATGCCGTTTGACTTGTTTGCCATGAGAAAACCTCCTTAAAATGCCATGCAATTCTAATAATAACGGCACTCTCTCCGTTAAAGAGGAAAGAGCGCCATTGTATTTGCCGCTATATTACAGCCATTCCTTGAATTTCCGCATATACACAGCCTTGAACAGCTGTGTCGCCACGCAGTAGCCAATCAGAAGCAGAATCAGCCACGGCGCGTAGGTGAGGGGCAGCATTTCCAAATCGAACCAGCCCGCCACGCTCGTGAATACCAGCACAACCGCGATAATCCCGACCACCAGCGATGAGATAACCAGCTGTACAGACGCTCTGCTCTGGAGGAACGGCACCTTGCTCGTGCGAATCATGTGTACAATCAGAATCTGCGACAGCGTGCCGAAGATGAACCAGCCTGCCTGAAAAAGCGGCGCGAATTCCGCGGCATTTGCCTTGATAATCCACCACAGCACGACGAAGCAAAGGATGTCGAAAATAGAGCTGAGCGGGCCGAGCAGCAGCATGAACCGCCGAATGCCCTTTGTCTCCCAGCGGCGCGGGGATTGCAAATATTCCTTGTCCACGCTGTCGAATGGGATACCGATTTGCGAGAAATCGCAAAGCAGATTCTGCGTCAGAATATGCACCGGCAGCATGGGCAAAAACGGCAGGAAGATGCTCGCCGCCATCACCGAAATCATGTTGCCGAAATTGCCGGAGGCCGCCATCTTGATGTATTTCATGATGTTGCCGAAGGTGCGGCGGCCTTCGATAACGCCTTCCTCGAGAACCATCAAGTCCTTTTTCAGCAGGATGATGTCGGCGGTTTCTTTGGCGATGTCTACGCCACTGTCCACAGAGATACCGACGTCGGACTCGCGCAGGGCGGGCGCGTCGTTGATGCCGTCGCCCATGTAGCCAACGGTGTGCCCGTTCTGCTGGAACATGTCAACCACGCGCTGCTTCTGCGCGGGGGAGAGCTTGCTGAACAAATCGCAGGTTTTGATGGCCTCGCGAAGCGCCGCGTCGTCCATCGCCTCGACATCGTTGCCCGAGAGGCAGATGTCCGACGCGATGCCGACCTTTTTGCAGACCTTGATGGCCACGCCTGCGCTGTCGCCTGTCAGCACCACCACGCGAACGCCGTGGTCGCGCAAAGCGGTGATGGCCTGCTTCGCGCTCTCTTTCGGCGGGTCAAGGAAGCCGACAAAGCCAATGAGCACCATGTCGCACTCGTCCTGCACGCCGAACACTTCAACGCCGGAGACATCGTTCTTCTGCGCAACGGCGATAACGCGCAGGCCGTCGTGATTGTGCTCCTCGTAGACGCGCATCGCCTCGCGCAGATGCTCCTCGTCCAGCGGCTGAACAACGCCGTCATGTTCCACGAATTTGCAGATGGAGACGATTTCTTCCACCGCGCCTTTCGTGATAAGCTGGCGCTTGCCGCCTTCGCTTTCGAGTACAACGCTCATGCGGCGGCGCGCAAAGTCGAAAGGAATCTCGTCCGCCAGCGTGAACTGCGCGAGATAATCCGTGAGGTCATCCTCTTGCGCACGATTGATGATGGCGAGGTCGATAAGGTTCTTCAGCCCTGTCTGGAAATGGCTGTTGAGATAGGCGTGGCGCAGAATGCGCTTGTCGTCGCGCCCGTGCACGTCCATGTATTTTTCGAGGATGATTTTGTCCTCGGTCAGCGTGCCAGTTTTGTCTGTACAGAGAATGTCCATCTCGCCGAAGGTCTGGATGGCGGAGAGGTTCTTGACGATGGTCTGATGCTTCGCCATGGAAACCGCGCCGCGTGCCAGCGTCGAGGTCATAATCATCGGCAGCATCTCTGGCGTGAGCCCGACGGCCATGGTCACTGCGAAGAGAAGTGCTTGCGCCCAGTCGCCCTTGGTGAGGCCGTTGATAATGAAGATAACAGGCACCATGATGAACATGAACCGCAGAAGCAGGTTCGACACCGAGTCCACGCCGCGCTCGAAGCTGTTCTTTGCCTTGTCGCCGGAGAGTGTCTTCGCCATCGCACCGAAATATGTGTCATTGCCCGTGGTCAGAACGACCGCCGTTGCGCTGCCGCTGAGCAGGTTCGTGCCCATGAATGCGATGTTCGAAAGGTCGGTCAGGGCATCGGTTTCTTTGCTGCGAATGTTCGCGAATTTCTCCACAGGGGCAGATTCGCCCGTCAGCGCGGATTGCGCGACGAACGCGTCCTTCGTCGTGAGAAACCGCACGTCGCCCGGCAGCATATCCCCGGCAGACAGCTTTACAACATCGCCCGGCACGACTTCGTCAATGCGGATTTCAATCAGCGTGCCGTCGCGCCAGACATCGGCCTTGTTCGAAATCATCTTGGAGAGATTCGCTGCCGCGCTGTTCGATTTCTCGCCCTGAAAGAAAGCAATAGCGCTGGAAATGACAATCAGCGCGACGATAATCGCGGAGGTTGTGATGTCCGCGTGCTTGGAGATTGCCACGTCCGTGACAAAGGTAATCACGGCGACTAGCAGCAGGACGAGGTTGAACGGGTTGATAAGCGCCGCCGCCAGCCGCCCGCCCACGCCTTTTTCCTTGCCTGCCGAAATCACGTTGGGGCCGTGTTCCTCCAGCTTCTCTTCCGCATTGGCAACAGAAATGCCCCGCGTGGAGGTCTCCAGCGAGGTAAGCAGTTCACTTTCGTTGATGAACGCAAAGCGGCGCAGAACCGTCTCGCATTCATTTTTCTTTTGTACTGTGTTGGGTGTTTTTTTCTTGAAAATCACATGCATCATCCTTTCATACAAAATTGTTCGCGCGGTTTGCGCGGCAAAGCGTAATGTATGAACGGACCAGCGATTACCCTGCCGGAGAGGCAGAGGCCTATTTCGTAAGGCGGGAAGCAACGACGTGCATTGTATGCGGGCATAAATGCGGGTCGCCATCCGCGTTCTGTACGGAACAGGCTGCGCTGCGCCCGTTCCCATTACTTCGACCTACCATTGCTTTCCACCTCCGTGAGATCAGAATAAATTGATTGGATACTTTTCTATTGTACCCTAAATATCATGAAAAAGCAACTCTATGTCGGCCGGGGATTTTGACTGCGAAAAAATAAACAGAACAGGTGTTGACTTCCCGAAACGAATGTGGTACGATGCGAATTGAGGAATGAGAGGAAGCATCGGCGTTTTCAAACGAGAGCGCCCCGGCGGAAGCTTCGCCGGCACTGTACCTCAGCAACCGTGAGACAAACGAAAGGCCAACATGCCACTGGAACGCGCGTCATGCGCATCTGGGAAGGCGGCTGAGTAGGAACGCCGCGCAGCCGCGCGGAAACGGGTCAAGTCGGAATACTCTCCCTTGCTTTATAGAGTCGCACCTGAGTGGAGCGGTGATATGCATATCCGAAAAAGCGAACCATAGGGAGAAGTCTCTTTTTTCGCGTTGTTATTTTTGGTTATCAATCGCCGATACACAGTTGTGTGTCTCGGCGATTTTTTTGTTGCAGTCACACAGTACGGTAACCGCTAAAAAAGGAATCAGAAATTTCTAAGAGCGTTTGAAAAAGCTTATAGAACCGTCGCTTTTTCAAACAACGAAATTTCTTTTTTGACTTAATCAGCGGTTACTACGGTGCATGTGGGTAAGAAAACGAGCGATACTGGAGGAGAGACGATGAAAACGAGAACGAAGAACATTGTGAAACGCGGCATCGGCACATTGCTGGCGCTGGTTATGCTGCTGGGGCTGCTGCCCATGAATCTGCTGGCGGCAGACACGATGACCATTAAGGTCACGGCAAATGCGGACACAAGCAACCCGACCGTGGTCGGCGTGTACCAGAAGCCGGCCAATTACTTTACGGAGATGACAAGCTTCGAAGTGACATACGTGAGCACGGACGGCGTGTATGACATCTATGAGGCGACCCCGTCCGCGAGCGGCCAGCTCATCGTCGAGGCGTATGTTCCCGGCGAGACGAATAAGGTTGCCAAGACAGTAAACGCGGGCGCGTCTGTCACGCTGGATTTGCAGCCGCAGGCGGCGTGGAGCACAGGCGGCAAATATGCCGACGATATGTACACGAATCTCGATGACAGCGGCACGCTGAATCTGGAAGTCGGCGAGGATTTTGCCCTTGACACCTTCCGTGCATGGCAGGCATTGGGCAGTTCGGTGACAGCCAATCTTTTTATTGAGCCGGAGTTTTATTTTGAGGTTTTCGGCGACAGCATTGAGATTGAGCGCATCGGTAACTACGGGCGCGAGCAGTTGCGGATTACCGCGAAGGAAGCCGGCGTCAGCGTTATCAAGATTACATACGGCCCTGCCGAGTTCAATGGCATGGAATACAATGCGATTGACCCGCGCAACACATACGCCGTTGTGGTGAATGTAGACGGCGGCGCGGATTTTGATACGGGTATCAACACAGGCGATGTGGTAGTGCGCAACGATTTCGACACGTTTTACTTTGACAAGACAATTGGTTCGCGCGACTTCACGTTCACGCCTGAGGCGGGTTCGTCTGTCCGCGTCCATGCGCCGTTGGATGCGGCGACAGACTGGAACACGGATTGGACAACGGCAACAACGGACGGGACAAGCTTTACAGTGCCGCTTGTAGACGGCAGAAATATCATTGAGATTACAAACAACGGCTCGACGCGCTACCAGCTGGTGAAGGCGCGCGGCGTGTTTGTAGCGGTGGAGAATCTGTCTACGCCGGATGAGGACATTGCCCTCGGAGAGACGGTGCGCATCACGATTCAGGGTATTGAATCGCCCATCACGAAAATGGCGGGTGTATATAACCCCGGCTTTTCTCAAAAGCCCTATTTGCGGTACACAGCGGGCGCGGCTTCGGTGAAGAGCGATGCCGCAGGGCAGTACGAGCCGCTTTCGAAGACATTCGTGATTGACTACGCGATGATGGACGCAGACGAAAACGTCCTGAACGGGCAGATTCAAGGCGGCGGTGGTTTCTGGGGTATCGGTTTGGATTTGGGCGCGCACAGAGACATTCCGATGGAGGGCATTAGTGCGAGCACGGGAGACAATGGTCTGGCGCCTTCGATGGGAGAAATCTTCTTCGGCGCACTGCCGGAAATTACGCTGGATGTCGACAGCACACGCAGCGCAGTGTCTCCGTTTACGGAGGATGGCTGGCTGGTTGTGGAAAGTACAGGCGGCACGAGCGTGAATGATGCATTGCTGAAAATATTGCAGGATAAAGTTGGCGGTCTTGGATTGGAGTCGATTACGAAGCTTAAGATTACAGGTCCGATGACAATTTGGGATTTTTCGAACGGCGCAGCGGCAACGAGCCAAGGCCCGTTATCCGGCAGCAGCACTGCCGGTTCAACTAATCCAGCCAGATTTGCAATGCTGAGCAATTTGGTTGAGTTGGATCTCAGTGGTGTGACAGGTGAGTTCCCGGATCAGGCGTTGAGGAATCTTCCGGAGCTTGAGAGATTGCGGCTTCCGGAAGTGTTTACCAGCAGATCAGATAGAAATATGATGCACACACTGCCAAAGCTTGCGGCGGTTGTCTGCGGCGATGCACCGTATGTGGAAGGCGTTATCGATTTAACCGGATTTATCGGGACAAGCTTTACGCCGCGGGTGTTTAATACGTTAGGGTCAACGTTACCTCTCAAGGTTGTTTTTCCGGGCGGCATAGATGTGCCGGACTATTTTTTTGGCGGTATACCGTTGCTGACAGAAATTGTATTCACAGGCGATGCGCTTGGCTCTATTTCACAAATTTCGGCATTTGCCGCAGATATTAGGACAACGGCTGTTGCCTATATTCCTGCTGGTGCAGATTCGAGCCAGTTGATACCGAAATACTTCGACGAGGTAAAATTTATCTCTGCATACGATGCAGACCCGGCGATTGCCGCGGCAAGGGATGCCTTGGAAGATGCCATCGAGGCATTTGAACTGGAGTACGATGTGAATCCCGGCTATTCTGATTTCATGTGGGATGCGCTGATGCAGGCAATCGATGATGCGAAGGCGATTGCGGCATATGACGATTATCGCGTGACAGAAGCGTCTTTCGCGGGCGCAGAGACGGCGATTGAGGCGATTGTTGTTGCGCTGGTGCCGGATAAAACGGCGCTCAAGCAGGCGATTGCCGATGCGAACGGATATGCTGAAAGCGATTGGACGGAAGCGTCCTGGGTAGATTTCACGGCGGCGCTGGATACGGCGCGCGCGGTATATTACGACAAAGAGGCGGATTTGAACGAGGTTGTGGCGGCATACGGTAATCTTGCCGATGCAATCAACGGTCTCGAGGAGCCCTTGGGCAACAAGGATTGGCTGAACGGCTACATCGCGCTGTATGGAGACGCGACAGAGAGCGACTTTACGGCGAACAGCGACTGGGCGGCGTTCACTGCCGCGATGGCTGAGGCGAAAGCGGTTGCTCTCCTGAGCAACGCGACGATGAGAGAAGTCAATGCGGTGGAAGAAACGTTTGCCGCGGCATTGGGAAGCGTAGTCTACATCGGCGATTTGCGCCATGATATCAATAACGCGAAGTCGCTCACGCAGGCAAGCTATACGAGTGCAACATGGAGTGTTCTGGCCAATGCGCTGTCGGCGGCAGAGGCTGTGCTGGCGAAGGCGGATGCGGTGAAGACGGAAGTGGACACGGC
>JGI994J12354_10003190_pt1 | contig 15470 bp, 14 predicted proteins | sample IntmicLarv3ML3BL_FD_12354 | JGI IMG/M metagenome (IMG submission 12354)
AAACCATGCGACTATGCCTATTCATTCAAAATTTCCTTCGACAAAAAAGTCGGCGAACATCTCGAATCGGAAGCTGTTGATGAAGTAATGAAACATGGTGGTTGAATTTATCCCCTTGATTTTGTTAAAAAATCGAATATTTATCCCCTTGTTTTTAGCAAGATGATTATTATTGCATTTATATTTAAGTAAAATTGGAAAACTTCGAAAAATTCTCTATTAAAGATGCCCGAATTGAGATATATCCTTTGTATGCATTGTCGAACATATAGTATACAAATGTATTTCATTTTGAAGCAAACCTGATATTTTTAATTCTTGCATCACAATGGATAAAGTTTGACTATCTCATTACCTTATTTCCAATTTCTTACAAACAAATATTGATGGTTTTGCAGGTTAGAATTGTATGCGAAATAATTGATATAAGGATAACTATTGTGTCCTTCATATCCCGTTCACTATTTCTAAATAGTACTTATCTTCACCGTAATATAATATAAAAAAATATTTATGTAACAATAAAATGTGATTGTGAAGATTTATCTGCCGGAAGACATTCAGGCATAAGAATATTAATAATTTATTAATCTAAAAATTAATCTTATCTTAATCATATTTTGGATATTGAGGCTTAATTTTGTGAAAATATACTGAACATTGGTGTGTCGTTATAATAGGGCTGTGAATAATAATCAAATAAACCAAGCTAATTTAGGTCATATCGCTCTTTATCATATGGATAAATCTGGAACATCTCAGATATCTGAAGAAGCTAATGCTTCCATTTGAAATTTGGAACACCCTCTATTCTATTTATATACTGATATGATAATGAAAAAGAAAAAATGAGTGCAATTTTAATGCATAGAATCATAATACTTTTGCAAATACAAAAGATAAATGGTTATGAACAAAAAGATATACATAGGTCCTATAATAAAACAGAAGTTGGATGAAAGCCCATACTCCGTTGCGAAATTTGCACTGGAAATAGGACGTTCTCGAAAATCTGTATATAATCTATTCAAAGTTAAAAGCATTGATACCGATTTACTTTGTCAAATATCAAAATTACTTCAATACAATTTTTTCATGCTATATACGAACAAAACAGAAGAGGGTGATTGCTTGGAAAAAAAGGCATAATAGTAATTGTATGAGCGATACTTTCCTTTTATTGGTGTGTAAATTAAGAAACACTTGTGTGTAAATTTTTATACAAAAACGCAGCAGAGAAATATTAAATAATCCTCATATTTGCAAACGTTAATATAATTATTTAATGTTTACTGATTTTTGGCATGAGATTTTCGAAGTTATTAAACGTAAGCCTTCACGTGCGATACTGTCGAGTGTTGGAATTGCGTGGGGTATTTTTATTCTGATTCTGTTAATAGGCATCGGTTCCGGCTTCGAAAAAGGTGTCTTTAAGCTTTTTAAAGGATATTCTAAGAGCACTACTTATGTGTATGCTTCTGAAACATCTATAGGATATAGGGGTACACAAATGGGTAAGCGCGTGTTCTTCACGGAAGATGATTTGCAGATGTTGAAATTAAATATACCGGAAATAACTTTAATATCACCCGAGGTAAGTCATTGGGGCACGGTTTACGCTGATATGAAAACAGGATGGTTTGAAACGAGAGGGGTTTGTTCCGATTATTTTAATATAAAGATATTAGAAATAGACAACGGTCGCATTTTGAATTATTTAGATATGCAGGAGTGCAGAAAAGTTGCGTTGATTGGAGAAAATGTTGCAGACGTATTATTTAAGCGTGAACAACCATTAGGTAAACAAATTCGCATCAATCAGGATGTTTATCAAGTTGTTGGTATAATTAAAAACACAATTCTTAGTTCGAATGAAGCACGTGTGGTATATATACCATATTCTACATATCGGCAATCACGTGCTGAAGCGGAACTGTTTATGACAATGCTGTTTGCCTCTAAAGACAAAGCTGATTCGAAGGCAATAAACAATAGGGTTCGTAGTTTTATGGCGCGAAAATATCAGTTTGATCCAATGGATGAAAAGGTTTTTTATTTCAACAGTATGGAAGAACAAGTGAAGGCGTTCACAGACTTGTTTACTACATTGAAGAAATTTTTGTGGTTTATGGGTATCAGCACATTGATAAGTGGTGTGATAGGCGTGGGAAATATCATGTATTCTACAGCAAAAGAGCGTACTCGAGAGATAGGCATACGAAAATCCGTTGGTGCAAGTTCTGCTTCTATTAAAACTATGTTTATTTGGGAATCCATAGCGTTGACTTCTGTTGCAGGGTATTTGGGGATATTATTGGGATGGTTGTTGTTGAAAGGTGTCGGCATGCTTATTACGGAGGATACGGTAATGATGGAGAAGCCCGGAATAGATTTACCTACAACGATTACGGCAATGTTGATTTTAATTATATTCGGTACACTTGCCGGGTTAAAACCGGCAATGTACGCATCGGAATTGAATCCTATTGAAGCGCTGAAAGAAGAAAATTGATGGAATTACCGAGTGGTTGATTTGCTTTGAAAATGAATATAATAACGTGATAAAAAATGAGAGTAGTAAAAACTATAATAATATTGCTAATGTTGGGAACTGTAGGTTTTATAGTTTATCGGGCGGTACAAAGTAGTAGTACAGACTACACCCGGACTGTCAATGCGCATTTTCGTGATATTGAGAAAAAAATGATGATATCGGGAATGGTTCAGCCATTGAAAGAAATAGAAATCAAATCGACTATTTCCGGTGTGGTTGAAGAGTTATATGTTAAAGTCGGAGATGAAGTAAATTTCGGAGAACCGATTGCTCGGGTACAGTATGTGAAAGATCCGATGGAGTATAAAAGACTAAGGATAGAGTTGACAGTAGCAAAGACACGATTAGACAACGCAAAAAGCAACTTTGAGCGAACACGCACATTATTTAGAAAAGATGTTATAGCTTCCGAAGAATATGAAAATGCACAAAGCAATTTATCCGTATTACAGTCAGAATACAATTCCGTAGCGTCGGAATTAAATATGTTGCAAGGGAAATATAGCCGAAATGATGTTTCGAATATCATAAAAGCGACTGATAGCGGAACGGTATTGGAACTGCCAATAAAAGAAGGAGGTTCCGTAATGGCGCGGGGCACATTGAATGAAGGCACTACAGTTGCCCGCATTGCAGATTTAAAGTCTTTGGTATTTAAAGGTAATGTGCTTGAATCAGATATATTACTATTAAGAGAAGGTATGTCAATGCTCTTCTCGATGGTAGCCGCTAAAGACATTAAAATCGAAGGCATATTAAGTATGATTGCACCAAAAGGGATTTTACAAGATGGCGTTTCTCGTTTTGAAATTACAGCCGATTTAGATATCCCTGATTCATACCGTTCGTATATCAAAGCAGGGAGTACAGTAAATGCCGAGACAGTTCTTGAACGTAAAGAACAGGTGTTGGCTCTTGAGGAGAAGCATTTTCAATTCAGTTATGATTCTGTCTATGTCGAAGTTAAGACGTACAACGGAAATTTTGAAAAACGCTTCTTGCAAACCGGAATTTCAGACGGTGTATTTGCAGAAATACTATCTGGAGTAGATAGTTTGAGTATAATTAAAGTTAAAGATTAAAAGCTTGAGTAGTACAATTATGAGTTATGATGATTACCGTATGAGAATGGAAAAATTGCAAAACCTTATCAAGATGGAGTGTACCGGCAATGTAGACGAATTATCCGACAAACTCGGAATTTCAAGACGCACATTGTTCAATGATATGTCAACATTACGTGACAACGGTTATTTGATCAAATTTAGCAAGTATAGAAAAACCTATTACTTCGATAATTAATAAATAATGGATAACATAAATCGTAAACAAGAATTAGCGTTTACTTTAGTAGCAATCGTTTGTATTCTTTTTGGTATGATTGCCGCTGAAAATTTATGGTGGGTATTGTTATTGCTTTGGGGATTAATGTTATACTATAGGCGAAAGATCAATTTGAACGAAAAATACGGTTTTCGGACAATTGATCTATGTTTGGTCATCTTAGGGATTACCGAAACTATATTATATTTCCGATCAACTTATCCTGCCAACTCTGTCCATTTCCCATTGATTTGCTTGACTTTTATCTTTCTGTGGTTTTGTTTGAACTTGTTGATCGTCAAAAATAATCAAAAACATTTAATCTTGGGTATGTTAACTGCTCTTGGAGGGGTCTTAGCTTTATTAACCATGTTCTTTTTTGCATTTTTTTGGATAAAGATTACTGATATGGGCTTTGAGGATATTACCCAATTTCGGTATTTGTATAGTCCCATGGGAATGCTATCAAATGATTGGGTAAGTATAATGCTGGCTTTTTTACCTTTTGCAACTGCTTCATGGTTTTCTTTACCAAAGACATACAATCGTTTTTCCAGTGTGGCGTGTGTGCTTATCAGTTTGTCAGTTATAGTGTCCTTTTCACGAGGTGCAATCTTTTGCTTGATATTATTTTTTTTCCTTACTATTGTTCTGTTATATTATTATCGCATATTCAAATTAAGACTATTAATGCTGGGGTGTTGTATGTGGTTCATTGTTCTTGCTTTAGTTTGTATTCCAATTTGGTCGCCACTGCTCACCACCTTAGCCGTTGTGGAAAATACTTCGCAGGTACGCAGCATTGAAGGTAGAGTAGACAAGTGGAAAGATGCTGGACAATTGTTTTCGCAATATCCGATAACAGGGGTGGGTTCCGGGAATTTTGCATTACGTTCGGAACCGTTGAGCAATCAGCGGGAATCTGTTTACACCGGACGTTCGATCAATTCATGGCTTCAATTGGCTTCTGAAAAGGGAATAGTTGGCATTTCCATTTATGGACTGCTTTTAACAGTTTGGCTGATAGATTTTTTAAAAGTATTACGGCTCAGAAAAAAAGATTCTTTTTTTGCTGTGATTTGCGGTGCAGGTGTCATAGTTTGTTTATTACGTGAGTCAACTTTTTCTACAATATTTGATATACCGATATTATTTCTTCTTATTGTATTGATGCTTTCGTTGAGCTCCAGTGCTACATTAAGCAGTAATAAAATAAATATACATTTGAGATGGGTGATGCTATTAATTATTCCCATCATCTTTTTTGGTGTTTTACAAATCCGACAAAAAAATGCTGCGATGAACAGTAAATTATTTGTGAATGCACATACAAAAGGCGAGGATGGTTGGGCGAAATTGCAAAAAAGTTTACGATCATCACCGAATAATGCACTATTACATGCAAATAAGGGGTTTTATCTGTTATCTCAAATACCGGATTATGACAGTTTGATTTTTCTCAAAACTCATACTCTTGATTCAACATTATATCAGGCAAAGAAATCCTTTGAAAAAGCAGTAGCTCTTAATCCTGCCGATGCTTCTTTTCAAAGCAATCTGGGTATTCTTCATTTGGCAATCGGGGACACTTTGAGCGGATTGAAACATTTAAAGCAAGCGTTGATGATTGCTCCACACCAATCCCTCTATCACATATTATATGGAATGGTATCTCCGAACGAAAGTCATCAACGATTTGTGGATGCTATATACTATTCACCGGATATTCTTGACAGTAAATGGTTTGCTGATTTATATGCACAGGATTCATCCCGTGCTTTATATATTTTCAATGATGCGCAAGTCATGTTATCAGACAGTTTTGCCTACCGGAAGAATGATTATTTACTTCAAGCGCGTTTAGCAAAAGCATTATTGCATCAAGGCAAAATAAATGAAGCAGAAAAATTGCTATTTGAGGTTACTATAGCAATGCCCAACCTTAATCGCCCATGGATGATGTTGGGCGATATAGCTTTTAAACGAAACGACACTATTGCTTTGCAATACTACGAACGAGCTATGCAGCTCGACCCTATCGATGCTCATGCTAAGATTCGTACAGGTGACTGGCATCTCGATAAAGGTAATTTATCAAAAGCTTACGGATACTATATTGATGGCTTACGAGTGTCCTATCTTTCTCCAACTGAACATAGCCGTCGTTCTTTTACAATCTATAACTTATATACAGTATCTAATGATGTAATCTCTCCTGCATTTTATTGGCATATCAAGCCTTCTATAAACATACAAAAGCTTGCAGGTTTGATTGCCCAAGGGTATGAACAAGAAGGGAACATCTCAAAAGCCACAGTATACAGACAACTTGCTAATAAAGAAATAAAGATACGAGAATTATTAAGTAAATAAATTGTGTTACAATGTGGAATGTTGTTTATTTACAAGATGACAGCCTTGTTCCTGAAAAGTAAATATATCAAAATAATACACATATTTATTACAGTGCAATAAAAATGCACTATAATCATTTATTTTTGTGTCGTTTATGTATGGGAGGATGCCGAAAACCCTTAAAGAGTAAGCATTATTAAAACTTTAAAGACTATGGAGAATTTGGATTTTAAAAAGATGGAAGTTATTAATGGAGGAGATACACCTACACCAGGAGATTGTTTTTTGGCTGGTTTGGGAATTCCTTCCGCACTATTTTTGAATCAATGGTGGTGTCTTTCGTGGAGTATACAAACAGCATACAATTGCGCAACATCATAATTATTTATTAATTTAATTATTATACTATGAAACAGTTAAATTTTAACCAGATGAGTGAGTTGGTAGGCGGAGATTTATCTCAAAATCAACAGTGTTTAATTAATGGAGTGGGAGTAGGACTTTCTATTGTTTGTGCTTTAATTTTTACCCCTGCGTTGGGACTTGTAGGTGCTGGTGCATATTCCGCCTTGGATCATTGCTTTTGACTTGAGTAAAATGTTTAAATGGTTGTAATATTTATTTGATTATTGCAAGACCTGCAATAATTAAATAGCAATTGCGACACAAAAAGGCAGCTTCATTTAAAACGGCTTAAATCAAATTAAAAATGATATCATTTCATTTTTAATTTGATTTATTAAGTTTTTTGTTTTATCTTTGGAACGTTTCGTATATTAGAAACAGACTGAATAATGGGATTTTAATATTGAAAAAAAGATTTAACATTACAATTGTTTCAATATTTTGTTGTTTCCACGCTCAAAATAATTATGAAATTTTACAACCACTTTTAAAAAATAATGTAATATGGATAAACAAGAATTTATTAATTTATTAGTATCAAATCATTATTATTATTATGAAGATGCTGAAAATACAATAAGTATCAGGATAAAAAATCGATGTTTTTTGACTTTATGTTTTAAGGATAACTTGTTAGTAAATTATAATGAAAAAATAAAATATTATGGTTGGTGGAAATGGACTACTTTAAAAGCAATGTTATGGAGAGAAATTATATGTTTTGTTTTTTTTGTATTAATAGCTTTACTTGATGATTTATTTATTGGATTTGGTAACATGCATTATGTGATAAATATCTATCTGTTTGTGGGAATAATAACTTTAATTATGGGTCTTAGTCATTATTTTTACTTTTTTAATCAGATAAAAAAAACAAAAAATACGCTTCAACTTATATAAAAAAAACATAGTCAAATTTCTACTATTCTTGTTCTTTGATAATTCTCATTACATAGAGCAAGGAATGGTTGTAGTGTCATTCTAAGTTCTATAGAAAAAACGCAAAATAAATATATATGTTTAGATTGTATAAAATTCAAATTTTATATTATTCACTTCTGCTCATCGTGTTATATATTATTATTTCCATAATATATAACTCTTCTTTTGTTACAGAAGCTTATTTTTCGCAATTGTATGATGGTGTCTTATCCAAAACTCAAATCATTGAATCTTTTTCTTTTGTAAAAAAATGGGAATGGGGTATAGTATTATTAAATGTAGTGTTCGTATTTATAAAAATAATCTTTGTTGCAACTTGTTTATATCTTGGGTTGTTCTTTTTTTTCAACCAAAATTATCCATTCAAAATATCATTCAATATTGCAATAAAAGCTGAAATCATTTTTGTATTATTTGCGATAGTACGGTTGATATGGATTGGTTTTATTCATACCCCCGAGTCAATAGAGGAAATGCAGATTATGCCTCTTTCTTTAATGCACTTCTTTGACCCTACAAAAATAGAGTCATGGTTGGTTTATCCGCTTAATACGATAAATGTTTTTGAAGTAATATATATATGGTTGCTTTCGGCAATGATGGCTGTTGCTATCAACACAAATTTTCGTAAAGCATTTGATTTGGTTTTTGTGAGTTATGGCGCAGGGTTGCTTCTGCTAATAGTGGCACAGATGTTTTTTATTCTGAATAATTCATGATGAAAAGGATTATATTGGGATGTATTGTAGTCGTTTTTATTTTTTTTATAGGTGCTTCGGTAGTACTGATCAAAAAAAAACATGATTTTAGGAAGACTATTGTCGAAATACCGGAATTTTGCATACTTCAAGCTGTTGATAGTGTGTCGTTTTGCAACACACAGCTTGAAAAAGACAAACCGGTTGTACTGATGTATCTGCATCCTGAATGTGATATTTGTCATATTGAAGCTCGGCAACTGCAACAAAAACAGGAAGGAAACGATTACATTCAATGGATTTTGGTTTCGTATGCAGAAAGAGACTCTATGAATAAATTTGCGGCAACATATGAACTGAACGCCATTCCTTATCTGACGATTTTGATGGACTCTCAATTTGAGTTGCACGACTTACTTCAAGTGAAAGGAGTTCCATCGTGTTACATTTATGATCGTCATCATAAATTGGTTAAAGTATTACAAGGGGCGGCAAAATTAGAAAATGTAATACTTTTAGCAAATCAATAAAATAGTTTAGATTTTTCAATATCCAACTATTCAATTATTCTACTTTGACTACTAATAAAAAATATCACATTGTACATCAGCACGATCAGTCCGATTGTGGGGTGGCTTGTCTATTATCTCTAATACAGCATTATGGCGGTAATGGAAGTATAGAGCAACTTCGTAAACTAAGTGGTACAAGTCAGCAGGGTACTACTTTACTGGGATTATATCAGGCGGCACAAGCATCCGGATTTGTAGCCGAAGGTTGTGAGGCTGATATTCCGGCTTTGATAGAGCATGGACGTCCAGTTATCTTACATGTATTAATGGAAGGAAATTTACAGCATTATGTGGTGTGCTATGGCCATGAACATGGTCGCTTTGTTATAGGAGACCCTGCTAAAGGTATCATCTCGCTTACAGAACAAGAATTAGATGAGATCTGGCGATCTCACACCTGCCTAACACTTGCGCCAAATGAAAAGTTTAAAACACAGACAGCAATAAAATCCAACAAAAAGAAATGGATGATAAAATTGATACGAGAAGACATTGGGTTACTTGGAATATCTGTGGCATTAGGTTTGGGTATTGCTATACTGGGTTTGGCAATGGCGATTTTCTCTCAAAAGCTAATAGACGATATTTTACCGTCAAAACTGTATCCAAAATTGTGGACAGGAGTTGCCTTGCTTTCCATTCTTCTTTTAGCCAGATTGGGTTTGATGGCTATTCGTCAAATACTACTGCTCACTCAAAGCAGGCAATTCAACAACCGTATCATTAGTTTTTTCTATGGAAAGCTTTTGCATTTGCCCAAAAGTTTTTTTGATACCCGCAAAATTGGTGAACTGACTGCGAGATTAAATGACACCAGACGCATTCAGACAGTCATTAGTCAAATCATGGGCAATATAATTATAGATGCGCTTATTGTGATTGTTTCTATTGGCTTTCTGTTCTCATACTCATGGCCTGTAGCACTAATGATCTTTTTAAGTATGCCTCTTCTTTTTCTGCTGATATACTGCAACAACGCTTCCATCATAAAAGCACAACGAGAGGTTATGGCTGGCTATGCATTAAGTGAGAGTAATTTTGTCAGTACAATGCAGGGCATAGCCACCATCAAGAATTGTAATAAACAAGAAACGTTCCAAACACTCAACCAAACTATCTATGGATTTTTTCAGGATAAAGTGTTTTGTTTGGGAAAAATCAATGTTCGATTGGGATTTGTATCAGGAATCATCGGTGTAGTAATACTTATTTCTATTCTTGCTTTTGGCTCTGTATATGTATTGCGCGAAGAATTATTATTAGGAGAGTTGATGGCTATTCTTGGAATATCTTCTTCGCTTCTTCCTTCTGTGGCCAACCTTGCTCTGGTATCCATTCCTATCAATGAAGCAAAGGTCGCTTTTGATCGTATGTTCGAATTTGCAGGCATCGAACAGGAGCCACAGGGAGTGAAACCTGCCACACAGATAATTCATAAAATTGAGTTATCCGGAATGTCTTTCCGATATCCGGGACGAAAACGATTGTTGGATCAAATCAACATTGAACTTCATCGCTGCAAAGTAATTGCAGTCGCCGGCGAGAGTGGTTGCGGCAAAAGTACGCTTTGCCAAATATTGCAGAAATTTTACACGCCGGAAGAAGGACAAATATTTATAGATGGAATGAATTTACAAGACATGGAGACCAATGAATGGCGCACTAAAATTGGGGTATTACCACAAGAGTCCTTTATATTCAACGGCACTGTTTTTGACAATATTGCCATGGGGGAGCCTAAGGAAGATGCACCTAAAGTACTTGATTTTTGCCGTGAAACCGGAATTCACAGGTTTATCGAAATGTTTCCTCAATCGTATGGAACTATTGTTGGTGAAGAAGGCATCAATCTTTCGGGAGGGCAAAAACAATTAGTTGACTGGGCACGGGTATTATATCGTCGTCCACAGGTATTGTTAGTAGATGAGGGAACATCGGCTATGGATAGCCAAACGGAACAATTTGTGCTTGAATTGTTATCAAAACAAAAACCCAATATGGCTATACTGTTCATTACTCATAGGTTGCATCTTCTTAAAAAATGGAGTGATTATATCTATATTCTTGATGGTTCGAAAATAGTCGATCAAGGTATTCACCACGATTTGGTTTTAAAAACAAACTTATATAGTTCATATTGGGAAAATTTCAAATGATTGTTGCTCTAATTGTTAGTAGAAATCAATATGATACATTTGAAAGAAATAAACAAAACATATTATAACGGAGCATCTCTACATGTATTAAAAGGTGTTGATCTGGATATTGTAAAAGGTGAAATGGTTGCATTGATGGGGGCTTCCGGTTCCGGCAAAAGCACATTGCTTAACATTATTGGAATTTTGGATACATATGATACAGGCAGTTATTATTTGGATAATTTGCTCATTAAAGATATGGATGATAAACAAGCTGCCGAATTACGTAATAAGAAAATTGGGTTTATTTTTCAATCATTCAATCTTATTTCATATAAGAATGCACTTGAAAACGTGGCTCTACCATTATATTACAAAGGCATTACAAGAAAAAAGAGAAATATGATAGCAATGGGCTATCTTGATATGGTAGGGCTGAGTGAATGGGCCATGCACAAACCTAATGAACTTTCGGGAGGACAAAAACAACGAGTAGCAATAGCAAGGGCATTGATCACTAAGCCGCAAGTAATTCTTGCTGATGAACCGACAGGTGCTTTAGATAGTGCTACAACTGTAGACGTGATGAATTTATTACGGGAAGTTAATAAATCGGGAATGACAATGATTATTGTTACGCATGAACCCTCTGTTGCTGATGTCACTGATAGGATTATCCATATTAAGGATGGATTTATTGAATGAAAATAAAATGAGTAAATGATGAAAAGGACTATCATTATTCTGTTTTACATGTTTTTCACAACATGTTTATACGCCCAAAATGAAATTCAAGCATGGACACTCAGGCGTTGTATTCGATATGCTGTGCAGAATAATGTGACTGTCAAACAAATAGAACAGGCTAAGGCGAGTAAAGAGGTTAATCTTGATATGAGCAGAAGTAGTTGGCTACCTTCAGTTAGTGCAAATATCGGGCAAAACATTGATGTTGGTCGTTCACCGTCTAAAGATGGAACAATTAAAGATCAGAGTTCAAACAACTCAAGTTTTTACCTTCAGGCTTCGATGCCTCTGTTTGAGGGCCTTAAAGTGAAAAATGATATAAAAGCGCAGGAGTGGAATGTGTTGGCTGCAATTGAAAGCCTGAATAAGGCGATAGAAGATGTTTCTGTAAATGTATTTACATATTATATGCAGGTATTATTTAAGCGTGAGATTGAAAATGTAGCACTGGAACAAATATTACTTTGCATGGATCAGCTAAAACGCACAGAAACGTTAGTTGAAAATGGAAAGATTGCCAAATCTCAACTTTATGATATGGAAGCGCAATTGGCAAAAGATGAGGTGACACATACGAAAGCTAAAAATGATGTTTCTCTCGCTTTGCTCGATTTAATGCAGGCTATGGATTTGGATTTGGACGAATGGGGGTTTGATATCGCTGTACCTAAGGTAGATGATATTGTTGTTGAATATATGAGAGGTATTCTTCCGCCAAATATGATATATAATGAGGCTATATCTTTTAAATCGCAGATAAAAGAGCAGGAATTTTTATTGGAAAGCAGCATTAGGACACTTGATGTGGCAAAGTCCGGTTATTACCCACGATTAAGTTTAAGTGCTTCGTATGGGAATTACTATTATCATTATTCCGGTTTTGAAAATGTGTCCTTTTCTGATCAGTGGAACCAGAATTCCCGTAAAACGATAGGTTTGACTTTGGCTATTCCAATATTCAACCGCTTTCAGGTAAGAAACAATGTGCGAAGTGCACAGATTGCAATTACAAACCAGACACTTGCAATAGAGGATGCTCATAAAACATTATACAACGAAATACGTCAGGCTTATGCAAATGCTATAGCTGCAAAAGAATTGTATATATCTGCTGAAACTTCGGTTAAATCTTCATATAAGGCATTTCAATATGCAGAAGAAAGCTATAATGCCGGCAAAACATCGGTTTTCGAATATAACGAAGCAAAAACAAAATATATTCAAAGCCTGTCAGAACAGAAACAGGCGAAGTACGATTTTCTTTTTCGATGCAAAATACTTGATTTTTATAACGGAATACCTATTTCATTATAATTGAGATTCTACGGATGCGTATTTATTGTAAGCGTATTCGTGATAAGTTTGAAAATGATATGATAAATATTAACATACAAATAATATGAAAAAAATTCCATTACTTATTATTGTCCTTTTACTAACATCTTGTTCCAAACAAATTTCGAATTTGGAAAAGGCGCTTGAAGATGCAGGAAAAAACAAGCCTGAATTGGAAAAGGTTTTAAAATATTATGAGAGAGAAGTCGGAGATAGTTTAAAATATAAAGCAGCTGTCTTTTTAATTGAAAATATGCCGTATCATTATTATTATGAGGGTGAGTTGCTTGACCAATACAGTGATATTTACAAAGAAATGATGCGATTACAAAAGCCTGATGATGTAATGGATTCTTTCGAAAATAAATTTGGAGCGTTTTCTGTTAATAAATTGAAGAAATGCGAAGATATTAAATGTATTAAAGCAGATTTCTTAATAAATAACATAGATTTTTCATTTAAGGTGTGGAAAGAACAACCATGGGGTAAGAATATTACTTTCGATGATTTTTGTATGTATATTTTGCCATATAGGGTGAATATGGAGCAACCTGTTGAATGGAGGCAATATCTTTACGATAAATATAACCCGCTACTTGATAGTTTAAGAAAAAATGATGATGCTACAAATTCGTTAACTGCCGCACAAATTATAATGAATTCACTTTGTGTTGAGGAAAAATTTTTCACGACAACAATGGATCATATACCACTCAAAACCCCATTGATCATAGATGAATACCGAGCGGCTTCATGCCGGAATATGGCGGATTTATCAGTTTATATATTAAGAGCGCTTGGTATTCCGAGTGGTGTTGAATATTTACCGGTACATGGGAGGGTAAACTCATCTCATTCATGGACTTTTATTTTGGATAAAGACGGTAATACTTTTACTTCCGACTATTTTGATTGCAAAATTATTCCTGCATTGGATAATCTGCATTTTACAACAAAAATTTACCGTGAAACGTTTAATATCAATAAAAATCTTCGGAGTGAGACTGTAAAATTCAAAAATAAACCAGCTCCCTTTTTGAGAGATCCTCTATTTCTTGATGTAACGGAATTTTATAGCATAGAAAATAAACAATACTCACTTTGTTTTCCTGACACTTTCAGTAATTTTAATGGTAGTGATAATTTGATGTATTTATGCGTATCTAAAAATAGAAATTGGGAGCCTATTGTTCATGCTGCTTTTAAAGACAAAAAGTTTATTTTCAACAACCTTAAATGGGATTACTACTTAGACCGTGATACTCTAATGTCAAGCTTGACAAAAGAAACGTTTGATCTTCTCCCAAACCCGGCTAAGGATTATATTGAAACAGTGGTTTTTAGGTTAGCATATTGGAAAAGTAATAGATTGGAATTTCTAACTGACCCGTTTTTAGTGAATAATAACGGCGATATTGATTTTTTAAGACCTAATGAAGATGAAAAAAATAAAATCTGCGTTTTTTCAAAATACGATCCTATTACTGAGGGGTTCATTCAACACATGCCGAACGGAATTTTTGAAGCGTCAAATGACAAGGATTTTAAAAATGCTGATACACTTTTTGAAATTAAAGAAATACCATATCGTCTGTTTCATTCACAAACTATAAACATTGATGAAAAATACAGATATGTAAGATATAAGGGTGCATTCAATACTTATTGCAGTATTTCGGAGATACAGATATATGGAAATACAGATATCTTGAAAGGAACTCCTTATGGATATATTAATGGCGATGAGGTAAAAGGCCATACCTTTGATAAGGCTTTTGACGGTGACCCGTATACTTCGTTTTACACTCCTAATAACTCTGGTGACTGGGTGGGTATTGATTTGGGTGAGGCTTGTCATATTACAAAAATAATATATACACCAAGAAATCGTGATAATTTTATCCGCGTCAATGATGAATATGAGTTGTTTTATCAGGGAAAAAACAAATGGGTTTCTTTGGGTATTAAAACAGCAGAATCAGATTCGTTGATATTTGAAAATGTACCTTCAAATGCATTGTTTTATCTGAAAAATCATACTCGAGGTAAAGACGAGAGAATTTTTCTTTATAAAGATAATGTTCAGATTTACTTGTGATTATAATAACATTAAGATATATCCTTTGTATGCACATTCAAATATATAGTTTGTAGGTGTATGTCTTTAAGGTTATTCGGTGTTTTTTATTCCATTAATAAAATGAGAGAAAATTTGCAGGTTTGTAAATAGTGCAATAAATTTGTTGCGAGAATATAATCAAAACAACTAAGGCTCGGTTTTGTAGAAATAATTTATGATGATAAATCGTTTTATTCACCTCCATCTCAAATCTATCCGAAGAGATGATGAATCACTTTATTTCATCATTTCTGTTGCTGCCGTATTTGCAGGTCTTGCCGG
>JGI994J12354_10003191_pt1 | contig 15463 bp, 8 predicted proteins | sample IntmicLarv3ML3BL_FD_12354 | JGI IMG/M metagenome (IMG submission 12354)
GAATCAGCGCGTCATATGTGAGAGAGTTAATACATGATGATAAAATAAGTGAAATTGAGAAATACGTTCCGAAAACTACATTTGATTTTTTAAAAAGGATGAAAGCAAATGGAAGAAATAATCAGAAAATATTTCAATTCATGGATTGAAAAAGATATCTCCGCAATAAAAAATATATTCGCACAAAACGTGATATACAGCGAATGTTACGGCGCAGAATATCGCGGAATAAACCAAGTCGTCAAGTGGTTTACGGATTGGAGTAAAAGCGGTAATGTTTTAAAGTGGACAATAAAAAAATGCATATGCATAAATAATATATTAGTTGCGGAATGGCATTTTAAATGTGATTATCGCAATGAAATAAGCACTTTTAACGGCGTTACAATCGCCGAATTTAACGAAGATGGAAAAATATTTTCTTTAAGAGAATATGAATCAAAATCAGGGCATTTTTATCCATACGGAAAAATTTAAAATCAATTATGTAAATAAGATTACAGAAAGACGGTGAAAATATGAATACAAAAAAAGTTTTAGTTATCGGCAGTTTGAATATGGATTTCGTCGTTGAAGTTTCACAACTTCCCGCGGTCGGTGAAACCGTTTTGGGCGGCGATATGAATACAATTCCCGGGGGTAAAGGCGGCAACCAAGCTTTTGCGGCGGGCAAACTCGGCGGAAGTGTTGCGTTGCTCGGTTGTGTCGGCGACGACAGTTTCGGTACGGCGTTGTTGGATAGTTTATCTATGGCAAACGTGGACACAAGTTATGTGCGGCGAACAAAAAAAGCAGGAACGGGCATCGCGATGATATGGGTTGATAAATCCGCTAATAACAGCATTGTTGTAAGCCCAAGCGCAAACAGTTTATGCTTGCCGGAATATTTATCCGAAAATCGTTTTTTATTGGAGCAATGCACGCATTTAGTTTTGCAAATGGAAATCCCGTTAAAAACTGTTCACTCGGCGATTGAAACTGCGCATGAACTCAACAAATGCATTATTTTAAATCCTGCACCCGTGCCCGATGTGATTTCACAAGAAATTTTTAAACATGTCGATTATATAACGCCGAATGAAACGGAACTTCAGAAATTGCTTCAAATGTGGTATCCCGAAAAAGAATGGGACGTAAATTCTATTGAATCGATTGTGCAAGGCGCACAGAAAATTTCTGCTGATTTGGGTTGCAAAGTTTTGGTGACGGCGGGTGAACAGGGCGCGATTCTCGTAACAAAAAACGAACACAAACATTATCCCGCTAAAAAAGTCAACGCCATCGACACAACGGCGGCAGGCGATTGCTTCACGGCGGCTTTCGCGGTGGCATTGTCGGAAGAAAAAAGCGAATCCGATGCAATTCTTTTTGCAAACGCGGCGGCATCTGTGACGGTAACGAGAAAAGGCGCGCAAACATCTCTCCCAACGCGCGATGAAACAGACAATGCATAAATTTATTTTTTATAAAAAAACTCTATAATATTTAGTGTGGTTTAGAAAAGTAAACCACACTATTTTTTTATAAATTTTAATAAAAAAGTAGCAAGAGAAAGTTATTTTATTTACAACAATACAAAAATTTCTATAATTTCAGATGCAAAAAAAACGAATCTATTTTTTGTCCTGTCACAAAAAACAAATTCGCTTTTAAAATTTATTTAATATTTTATTATTCTGTTATCTTCTCAGGTTCATTAACAACAAGGTCAACCGAACTGTAAACGTCCATACCTGTACCCGTCGGCAACAATTTTCCGATGATAACATTTTCTTTAAGACCAATCAACGGGTCAATTTTACCTTTAATAGCCGCTTCTGTTAAAACTCTCGTAGTTTCTTGGAAACTAGCCGCAGACAAGAAAGAGTCGGTCGCCAAAGATGCTTTTGTGATACCGAGTAAAACTCTGACGCCCATAGATTTTTCCAAACCTTGAGAATCAAGTCTTTCATTTTCCTCTTCATATTCAAGCCAGTCAACCAAACTTCCCGGCAAAAATTCACTGTCGCCGTTTTCCTCAATGCGAGTACGTTTTAACATTTGTCGCAAGATAACTTCGATATGTTTATCGTTGATATCAACACCTTGAAGCCTGTAAACTCTCAAAACTTCTTTAAGCATATAATCTTGAACGCCGCGCAGACCTTTGATTTTCAAAATGTCGTGCGGATAAACGCTACCTTCCGTAAGTTCATCGCCGGCTTCAACAACATCTCCGTGATAAACTTTTATTCTTGAACCGTAAGGAATAAGATACTCTTTGACCTCTCCTGTTGATTCATTCGTAATAATGACTTCGCGTTTTTTCCTTGTGTCGGAAACCGTAACTTTTCCGTCTAACTCAGAAATAATTGCAAGACCTTTCGGCTTACGAGCCTCAAATAACTCCTCAATACGAGGAAGACCTTGCGTAATATCTTCTTTACTCGCGATACCGCCCGTATGGAAAGTACGCATTGTAAGTTGTGTTCCCGGCTCGCCGATGGATTGCGCCGCAATGATTCCGACTGTTTCACCGATACGCACCATACGACCGGAAGCCATATTTGCGCCGTAACATTTCGCACAAAGCCCGACACGAGAACGGCAAGTTAAAACTGTTCTGATTTTTGCTTTTTTAATTCCGATTCGCTCGGCTTTATCAGCCATATCGGGAGAAATCATATCATTCGCCTCAACAAGAACTTCGCCTGTTTCCGGGTGAACAATATCTTCCATCGCAAATCTTCCTCTTAATCTATCGCTTAACGGTTCGATAACTTCATCGCCGTCCATAAATGCGCTGATTTCCATTCCCGGAAGAGTCATGCCTTCTTCGACGCAATCCCATTCTCTGATAATAATATCTTGAGAAACGTCAACAAGACGACGCGTCAAATAACCGGAATCGGCAGTTCTTAACGCTGTATCGGCAAGACCTTTTCTCGCACCGTGCGCGCTGATGAAATAATCCAAAACCGAAAGACCTTCCCTAAAGTTCGATTTAATAGGGAACTCGATAGTTCTACCACTCGGACTCGCCATAAGTCCACGCATACCTGCAAGTTGTTTGATTTGACTTTCAGTACCACGTGCGCCGGAATTTGCCATCATAAACAAACTGTTTGTCGCGCTCAAGCCGTCTAGCAATGCTTTTGTTAAAATGGCATTCGCTTCATTCCAAATTTGAATAACCTGCAAATGGCGTTCGTCGTCTGTCATAAGACCGCGGCGGAACATTTTTGTAATTTCATCAACTTGAATTTGTGCATCCGCCAAGATTTCTTCTTTGCCCGCAGGAATTTCCATATCGGAAACACTGACACTCAAAGCGCCTCTTGTAGAATATTTAAAACCTAAATCTTTTACTCTGTCCAAAATTTCGGCTGTAGTTGTAGAACCGAATTTATTTATGCATTTTGTAATAATTTTACTCAATGTTTTTTTATCAACGAGAGTATTTATTTTCAATTGAAACGGGTCTTGTTCGTCATCAGAAATAATATTTATTTCTTGCGGAATCGCTTCATTGAAAATAATTCTTCCGACTGTTGTATCGATTATTTTACTTTGTAATTCGCCGTCAAGTTCGATTGTACGACGAACTTTAATTTTTGTGTGAAGATGAATATAACCGTTATCATAAGCTAAAATAGCTTCGTTGGAATCTTTGAAGATTTTGCCTTCGCCGATTAATCCGTCTTCCGATAATGTAAGATAATAAATACCCAAAACCATATCTTGAGACGGAACGGTAACAGGTGCTCCGTCAGATGGTTTCAAAAGGTTATTCGGTGCTAACAATAAGAATCTACATTCTGCTTGTGCTTCAACCGAAAGCGGCACATGCACCGCCATTTGGTCGCCATCGAAATCGGCGTTGTACGCTGTACATACAAGCGGGTGAAGTTTTATCGCTCTGCCTTCAACGAGAATCGGCTCAAACGCTTGAATACCGAGCCTATGCAAAGTCGGAGCACGGTTTAACATAACGGGATGCCCTTTAATAACTTCTTCCAATACGTCCCAAATTTCGGGCTGTAATTTTTCAACCATTCTTTTGGCTGACTTTATATTGTGCGCAAGATTATCCTGCACTAATTTTTTCATAACGAAAGGTTTAAACAATTCGATTGCCATTTCTTTCGGCAAGCCGCATTGGAAAATTTTCAATTCAGGACCGACAACAATAACCGAACGACCGGAATAGTCAACACGTTTACCCAAAAGATTTTGACGGAAACGCCCTTGTTTACCTTTTAATAAATCAGAAAGAGATTTTAACGCTCTGTTTCCCGGACCTGTAACAGGTCTGCCGCGTCTGCCGTTATCGATTAAAGCGTCAACCGCTTCTTGCAACATTCTTTTTTCGTTTCTGACGATAATATCCGGCGCGCCCAAATCCAAAAGTCTTTTAAGACGATTGTTTCTGTTGATAACACGTCTGTATAAATCGTTCAAATCGCTTGTTGCGAATCGACCGCCGTCCAATTGAACCATCGGACGCAAATCCGGCGGCATAACAGGAATACAATCTAAAATCATCCATTCCGGTTTGTTTCCGGAAATTCTGAAAGCTTCGATAACTTCTAATTTTTTTATAAAACGAACTCTTTTTTGTCCGACGCTGTCTTTGATAGCAATTTTAAGTTCTTTAGATTCTTTTTCCAAATCTATATCCCTTAAAAGTTCTTTAACAGCCTCCGCACCCATACCGACACGGAAAGTGTTTCCGTATTTTTCGTACGCATCGCGGTATTCTTTTTCTGTTAATGACTGTTTATATTGTAACGCCGTATCGCCGGCATCTAAAACTATATAAGAAGCAAAATATAAAACTTTTTCCAATGACCTTGGTGACATAGCAAGAATAAGACCCATTCTACTCGGGATTCCTCTGAAATACCAAATATGAGAAACAGGCGCGGCAAGTTCTATATGTCCCATACGAACACGGCGAACTTTGGATTTTGTAACCTCCACGCCGCATCTATCGCAAACGACGCCTTTATATCTGATTCGTTTATACTTTCCGCAATAACATTCCCAGTCCTTATTCGGACCGAAAATTCTCTCGCAAAATAAACCGTCTCGCTCAGGTTTAAGAGTTCTATAATTTATAGTTTCGGGTTTCTTCACCTCTCCACGCGACCATTCGCGAATTTTTTCCGGAGACGCCAAACCGATTCTAATTGAATGAAAGTTCACAGATTGATTTACATCTGGAGTTGTCATATTTTTTCTCCCTTCTATAAATTAATTTTCGTTGTTTTCGTTTCACGAAAAATTCCTTTGAAAACTTTTTTTGAAAATCAAGACAAAACTTTTTTATTCGTCATCGTCTTCGTCATCAAAATCGTCCTCATCAAAGGTTTCATCGTCTTCATCAACAAACTCTTCATTTTCCAAGTCTTCCAAGTCCTCTTCCATGTCGTCCTCAATAAGAACATCACTTTCCACAAGACCTTTGCTCAAAATATTTCCGATTGAAGAAGGTTCGCTCGTTTCTTTTTCCTCATCTTGTTCCAGTCCGTCAATTTTTATGTTCAAGTCCTCAGACTCATCAATGGACTCTTTAATTTCTATTTCTGTATTATCTTCGAGTAAAACTCTGACGTCTAACGCTAACGCTTGAAGTTCTTTCAATAAAACTTTAAACGATTCCGGAACGCCGGACGCAGGGATATTTTCGCCCTTAACGATAGCTTCATAAGTTTTAACACGACCGACAATATCATCGGATTTTACGGTTAATATTTCCTGCAACGTATAAGATGCGCCGTAAGCTTCCAATGCCCAAACTTCCATCTCGCCGAAACGCTGTCCGCCGAATTGAGCTTTACCGCCCAAAGGTTGTTGCGTAACGAGAGAGTAAGGACCTGTTGAACGCGCATGAATCTTATCATCAACAAGATGATGCAATTTAAGATAATGCATATATCCAACCGTAACGGCGTTATCAAAAAATTCTCCCGAGCGACCGTCTCTTAAATTAATTTTACCGTCGCGGCTTAAAGGGACGCCTTTCCAGTCAAGACGTCGAAGTTCTTTATTTTCTTCAAGGTCTTTATAAATACTTTCTTCGAGAATAGGTTTCCATTTTGCTTCAAATTCTTCCCATTCATTATTTACATAATCGTTAGCAAGTTCTAACGTATCCATAATATCAATTTCGTTTGCTCCGTCAAAAACAGGCGTCGCAACTTTCCAACCCAAAGCTTTTGCCGCAAGCCCCAAATGGACTTCCAAAACCTGCCCGATATTCATACGGGAAGGAACGCCGAGAGGATTTAAAACGATATCCAACGCTCTTCCGTTAGGCAAAAACGGCATATCTTCAGCCGGCAAAATTCTTGAAATAACACCTTTGTTTCCGTGACGTCCCGCCATTTTATCTCCAACGGAAATTTTACGTTTTTGAGCGATATAAACACTGACAACTTGATTTACGCCCGGCGGTAATTCGTCGCCGTTTTCACGCAAGAAAACTTTAACGTCCACAACAATACCGCTTTGTCCGTGAGGAACTCTAAGCGATGTATCTCTGACTTCGCGCGCTTTCTCACCGAAAATCGCGCGTAACAATCTTTCTTCCGCCGTTAATTCCGTTTCACCTTTCGGCGTAACTTTTCCAACGAGAATATCATTCGGTCGAACTTCCGCGCCGGCTTTAATAATTCCGCTCTCATTTAAGTTTTTAAGCGAATCATCACCGACATTCGGAATATCTCTCGTGATTTCTTCCGCGCCGAGTTTTGTGTCACGCGCTTCGGATTCGTATTCATCAATATGAACTGATGTATAAACATCGCCGATAACCAAATCTTCACTAATCAAAATGGCATCTTCATAGTTGTAACCCTCCCAAGTCATGAAACCGATAAGAGGATTTTTTCCCAATGCCAACTCGCCGTTTTGTGTTGACGGACCGTCAGCTATAATTTGTCCTTTTTCTATTCTGTCGCCTTTATTAACAAGAGGTCTTTGGTTAACGCAAGTTCCTTGGTTACTTCTTGTAAATTTCGTAAGTTTATAAGTTGTAAGTTTATTATTGTCTTCTCTAATCTGAATTAGATTAGCCATAACTCTTTCAACATTTCCGGCTTCTTTTGCGATAATAACAACGCCCGAATCGCGCGCCGTTTTATCTTCCATACCTGTACCGACTATCGGCGATTCCGTTTTAATAAGAGGAACAGCTTGACGTTGCATGTTCGAGCCCATTAAGGCACGCGTAACGTCGTCGTTTTCCAAGAAAGGTATTAAAGCTGTCGCAACAGATACCATCTGTTTTGGTGAAACGTCCATCAAATCGACATCTTTTCTGGCGATTTGAATGATGTTTCCGCGGTAAAGCCCCGAAACATTTTTGTTCGCAAAATATCCCTCCGGTGTTATAGGTTCGTTTGCTTGAGCAATCATGTAATTTTCTTCGTCGTCCGCCGTAATATATATAAATTCTTCTAAAACTTTTGATTCTTCTCCGTTCTTTTCAACTAATCTGTAAGGTGCTTCAATGAATCCGTAATCATTAATTCTTGCATATGACGCAAGCGAATTTATCAAACCGATGTTAGGACCTTCGGGAGTTTCTATCGGGCACATTCTGCCGTAATGAGAACTGTGAACGTCACGAACATCAAAGCCTGCTCTGTCTCTGGACAAACCACCCGGACCTAACGCAGACAAACGCCTTTTATGCGTAAGTTCACCTAACGGATTTGTTTGCTCCATGAACTGTGAAAGTTGTGAAGAACCAAAAAATTCTTTAATCGATGCCGTAATCGGTCTTATGTTAATCAAAGCTTGCGGTGTTATAATATCCATATCTTGAATTGTCATACGCTCACGCACAACTCTTTCCATTCTGGATAAACCGATTCTAAATTGATTTTGCAATAATTCTCCGACTGCTCTGATTCTTCTGTTGCCTAAATGGTCGATATCATCGACATGACCGATTCCGTAATCCAAATTCATAACATAGTTCATGGAAGTTAAAATATCTTCTTTAGTGATGTGTTTAGGTATCAGTCTTTGAAGATTATTTAATAACAACTCTTTAATTTCTTCTTTGTTTTGCGCAGTTTCCAAAACTTCTTGCAAAACAGGGAAGAATACTTTTTCCTTGATGTCCATTCCGTCTAAATCTTCAGCGGTAAAACCAAATTCTTTAAGGTGAGTGAATGCATCTACCGATAAATTACTTAACACCTTAACTGTTCTTTCTTCCGTTTCGATAAGCAAATAAGGAACGCCCGCATTTTGTAAAGATTCGGCATCGCCGTAGGTAAGTATTTTTCCTTTTTCCGCGAGAACTTCACCCGTTTGCGGGTCAACTGCGTTTTCAGCCAATGCAAAGCCTTTTACTCGGCTTTCAAAAGCTAATTTTTTATTAAATTTATAACGACCGACTTTCGCCAAATCGTATCTTTTCGGTTCAAAAAGCATACTCGTTAATAAAGACAATGAGCTGTCTACGGTTGGCGGCTCGCCCGGACGAATCTTTTTATAGACTTCCAACAAACCTTCTTCCATAGATTTACTGACGTCTTTTTCGATTGTCGCTAAAATTTTAGGGTCTTCTCCGAATAATTCGATAATTTCTTCGTCTGTTCCGATACCTAAAGACCTCATCAAAACAGTAACGGGAACTTTTCTTGTTCTGTCGATTTTTACGCTGAAAATATCGTTTGAATCCGTTTCATATTCAAGCCACGCTCCACGGTTTGGAATCACGGTACTTGTTATGAGATGTTTTCCGACTTTATCATAAGTCATGGAGTAATAAATACCCGGTGAACGCACCAATTGACTTACGATAACACGCTCGGCACCGTTAATTATAAACGTGCCGTTTTCGGTCATGAGAGGGAAATCACCCATAAAAATTTCTTGCTCTTTGATTTCATCTACTTCTTTGTTATGCAACCTCGTTTTTACACGCAAAGGGGTGGCGTAAGTAGCGTCACGCTCTTTACATTCTTCAATAGAATACTTAGGCTCTTCGTCAATTGTAAAATCGATAAATTCCAAAAGAAGATTTTTGCTATAGTCCGTAATCGGATTGATATCACGAAAAACCTCGCGTAATCCTTCCGTCAAAAACCAATTGTAACTGTTTTTTTGGACTTCGATTAAGTTTGGCATTTCTAAAACTTCATCGATTTTGCTATAGGTCATTCTTGTTCCGGTGCCTAGTTTAACGGGTTTGATTCTGTTTTTTTCCATTTTTTACACCCCTAAAAAATTAGTTTTCATTATAAGCACAAAAAAACCGCCGATACTTGATTAGTTAAAAAATATCAAATCCCCGGCTTTCTCTTTTTAAATGATTTTTATGGCAACACCATTGTAACCAAATTTAATTCTAATAATCATCACATAACCACTCTTCATAAAACGACCAGTTAATAATCGCCGTCTTCTGTATTTTAAAATCTCTATTCTATAATCTATAAATAAACTTTAGAAAGTTTTAGATTTTGTCTATTATTAAACATGGAGTATATCCCAAGTGAGTTAACATTATTCAAACACGGATTTAAAATTAATCTTCCGTTTAAATTTTTGTTTCCAATTCCAATTTTTTTTGATAAAACTAAACCGAAAAATTTTCGGTCATGAAAAGAGCGGTTCTTGCAAAGCAAAAACTATGTATGTTAAATATCTATAGTTTTATAACAGACCCGTTCGGAAACTCGAACAAGCTGACGAAACTGCGTTAACCCGTCGCGGTTTCTGCCAACAGACAAAATGGTTTCCGAACAGGTTTAATGATACAATTTCAAATTTTATTGTGTATTATAAAAATTCAAAAAAAATTAATAAGCAAAACAGCTTGCAAATGTGCATTTTGTATAACTTAACAAAATTTGTATTGAAATTTTTTTAAAAATGTGATACAATCCAAATTAATAATAGGGATTGTGTTCAATTTTTTCTAATACGTTCCATGATTCTAGCATAAGGGTTATAGTCCTGTCAAGGGCTTTTTTTATATAGCATGTAGCAAATTTTAATCCCACATGAATTTTTATTTGTGTGGATTTTTTTGTTTTTATTTTTAAATTTATTTTTTTCAAATTTTTTTCAAATAATTTTTTGATTTATTTTTTAAAATCATATTTTTAATTAAAAAATTTAATTAAAAATATTTTAATTTGATTTTTAAAGTTTTGAGATTCATTTTTGCGGTTACGTAAATATTAAAAGGTTGCCGATATGATGAAAATGCGCCTGTGGGAGCGACTCCGCAAGCAACATCGATATCGTACAAACCTTTATGGTAATTTTTTATATTTCGAGAGGATTTTATTTATAATGAAGATAGGCACTCTGACTTTAGGCTGTAAAGTTAATTTTTATGACACGGAAACTATGCAGGAATTATTTTTAAACGCAGGTTATGACCTTACGGATTTTGATGATTTCGCGGATATTTATTTAATCAATACATGCACCGTAACCAATTTGGGAAATAAAAAATCACGCCAAATGATTAGGAAAGCAAAAAAAAATAATCCAGACTCAATTGTTGTTGCGACAGGCTGTTATGCGCAAGTCGCGCCCGAAGAAGTTGAAAAAATTAAAGAAGTCGACCTCATTATCGGAACAAAAGACAGAGGTCGAATCGTAGATATAGTTGAGAGTTATAAAGCAAATAATTCTCAGCGAACAAATTTTGTTTCCGACATAATGACCGAACGGGAATACGAAAAAATTTTTTTAACGGGAAAGGCTAATTTAGACAACAAGACACGTGCTTATTTAAAAATTCAAGAGGGTTGCGACAGATATTGCTCATATTGCATTATCCCTTATGCGCGCGGTGCGGTCAGAAGCAGACTTCCGCAGGATATTTTGACGGAAGTAAAAAATCTTTTGGAAAACAATTTCAAAGAAATCGTTTTGGCGGGGATACACATCGCTTCATACGGAAAAGATTTAAAGAATATAAATTTATCAGAAATTTTAAAACAGATTCATGAGATTGAAAATTTGGAAAGAATCCGATTCAGCTCCATTGACCCATGCATCGTTACGAAAGATTTTGTCAATACTGTTTCTAATCTGCCGAGGGTTTGCAATCACATGCATTTATCTTTACAAAGCGGTTGTAACAAAACTTTAAAGAATATGAATCGTAAATATACAAAAGAGTTCTATAAAGAAGCGGTTTATTTATTACGAAGTAAAATTCCGAATATCGCGATAACAACAGATGTAATCGTTGGTTTTCCGAGTGAGACGACGGAGGATTTTTGGGACAGCTATAATTTTTGCGAAGAAATCGAATTATCTAAAATTCACGTTTTCCCTTTTTCGCCCAAGATTGGAACAAAGGCGTATTCTATGGAAAATCAAATTGACGGCATCGAGAAAAACAAAAGAACAAAACTGTTTCTTGAATTAAACGGCAAACTGCAAAAAGATTTTTTAACTAAAAATTTAAACAGCAATCAAAAAGTTTTATATGAAAAAAAGATAAATGATTGTTTTGAGGGCTATACAACAAATTATATTCCCGTAAAAACGCAATCTGCCGATGCATCCGAGGATTTGTTAAACAAAATAATCGATACGAAATTAGTAAATACAAACGGTCTTTTTGTCGATGGTAAGATATAAGAGATTTCATGAAAATTAACTTGCGTGAGTTTTTTAAAGAATATCGCTTTTACAGTATGTTTCGATTCAAACGAATTACTTTTGGTAAAATTTCAAGCGAAACTCAAAGTATGCGAAGTTTTTTACGCAAAAACTCACAAAAACCCTGAATATGACGCAAAGTGTTCAAGGTCATTTATTAAAAAATGAATTGCATATTTCACTAAAGTATATTATGATTACGATAATAGTTTTCTGTACGTTATTAAGGAGTGGTAGTTTATGGATAACGACAAACTTTCCAGAACGCAAAAAATCGACGGCTTGGAAAAAAACGCGAGCGACGATTTAAACGTTATTTTAAAAGAAGTATATGGTGCTCTGAACGAAAAAGGCTATAATCCGATTACTCAAATCGTCGGGTATATTTTGTCGGGAGACCCAACTTATATTACAGCGAGCAACAACGCGAGAAATCTTATAAGCAAAGTTGAGCGCGATGAAATCTTAGAAGAAATTATTAGCTATTATTTAAAAAATAATATGTGATTTTTAAATATATGTAATTTTTAATAATGAGGTGTACACGGTTGCGTATTTTAGGTCTTGATTACGGCGATAAGTCAATCGGTGTGTCCGTCAGTGATGCCGATAATAAAATTGCTTTCCCGTTAGAAACAATTTTTCGTGATAAACCCGAAAGCTTGAAAAAGAGTTTTAGACGGCTTGAGGAAATTATTAAAGAATACAGTGTTAACAAAATCGTTCTTGGATACCCTAAAAATATGAATAATACAGAGGGTGAACGTTGTGAGAAAACTAAAGAGTTTGAAAGGCGTCTCCACAATAATTTTAAAAAAACGGAGGTTGTTCTTTGGGACGAAAGATTATCGACTTCTTTTTCTATGAGGGCTTTGCATGAGGGCAACGCTTCTTCGGAAAAAATTTCCTCATCGATTGATAATCTTGCGGCTGTTTACATATTGCAGGGATATTTGGATTTTTGCGATAGACAAAATAAACAGCAAACTTAATTTGATTTATAAATTACAAAAACTCAGCGTATGGTTTTTGTTTAAATATGTGCGGCAATTCAGCTTAATATTTTTTATCTTGTGATGTATAAAATTTTTTCATGTGGGGTGAACTTTGTTCGCTCGCTTTGAGGTGCAACTGTTTTTTTATTTCTGACAGACGGTTATTTAATTTAAATATTTTATTTGAGTGTTTAAACAAGACATTCCTTTGAGTATTTATTTTGGGAATGTTTTTTCTTGATGAATTAATATTTCGGGCGTTTTTGTAATCGCTCAATTCTGTTGTGCAAAAAATAAAAATTTGTCTCTTAGATTTTTCCGTATGTTTGCACTACCGAAATCAATGGAATCAATAGAATCGCTGATTTTAAATTAACAAACCGAAATTGCAAATTTCCGCTTTACGCGAACTTACCTTTCATGCAAAAGAATGCAAAAAGGTATTAACTCAGAATATTTTCCGTATGGTGAATACGGTCATATAAGCTTTAACGTGAAACAAAAAAATTATGGAGGTGTGACTTTTTGTCAACTAAAAAACCGAAACTGAGAGTTTTCTCTCTCGGTGGTCTTGGAGAAATAGGTAAAAATATTACCTGTCTGGAGTATGACAAGGAAATATTAATCGTCGATTGCGGGGTGGCTTTCCCGTCCGAGGATATGTTAGGAATAGATTTGGTTATTCCCGACTTTGCTTATTTAGAAAAAAATAAAGCCAATATAAAAGGGCTGGTATTAACTCACGGACATGAGGACCATATCGGGTCTATCCCTTATTTATTAAAAAAGCTTAAAGTTAAAATATATGGGGCGAAACTTACTTTAGGACTTTTGGAAAACAAATTAAAAGAGCATAACATTCAAAATGTTAAAACTCAATGCATCGATGTGGGTAAAAAATATAAAATCGGGTGTTTTGAAGTCGAGCCTATCAATGTTACTCACAGTATCGCGGATTCTGTTGCGTTTGCCATAAAAACGCCCGTCGGAACGGTTTTACATTCGGGCGATTTTAAAATCGATTATACTCCGATTCACGGCGAACCGATTAACTTACAGAGATTCGCCGAACTCGGTAAAAAAGGCGTGTTATTGTTCCTTTGCGAAAGTACAAACGTTGAAAGCAGCGGATACACGATAAGCGAAAAAAATATCGGTGAAATTTTTGCTCGTATCTTTGATGAAAGCACAAAACAGCGGATTATGGTCGCGACGTTTTCTTCTAACATTCATCGTATACAGCAGGTTATAAACTGTGCCGTTGCCCATAAAAGAAAAATCGCTATCATGGGCAGAAGTATGGTTAACTCCGTTAAAACAGCTTCGGAACTCGGATTTTTAACTTTTCCCAAAGAAGCTTTAATCGAAGTAACCGAAATAAAAAATTATGTTGATTCACAAATCGTTATTATTACAACGGGAAGCCAAGGCGAGCCTATGGCGGCGTTGTCAAAAATGTCTTTGTCTGAGCACAGACAGGTTGAAATTAAACCTAACGATAAAATTATAATTAGCGCGTCTCCGATTCCGGGGAACGAAAAAACGATTACGAAAGTAATTAACGAGTTAATGAAAAAAGGTGCTGACGTTATTTATGACGGTATTTATGAAGTTCACGTTTCCGGACATGCAAAACGCGAGGAATTAAAAGTTCTTCATGCGCTTGTAAAACCAAAATATTTTATGCCTATTCACGGTGAGTATAAACATTTGAAACATCACAGAGATATGGCGATTTCCACCATGGGAATGAACAAAGACAACGTTTTCGTGATGGCGCAGGGCGATGTTTTGGAACTCACGGAGCGTTCCGCAAGATTGAACGGCACTGTTCCGTCGGGTCAAATTTTGGTTGACGGGCTCGGTATCGGCGATGTCGGAAATATCGTTTTAAGGGATAGAAAACATCTTTCGCAAGACGGTCTTATGATTGTTGTTTTGACTTTGGAAAAAGCTTCAAACTCAATTATTTCCGGTCCGGATATTATTTCGAGAGGTTTTGTTTATGTCAGAGAGTCTGAGGATTTAATGACGGAAGCTAAAAAAGTCGTCAGAAAAGCACTTGATAAATGCGAAAATAATAATATTACGGAATGGTCTTACATTAAAAATTTGGTACGCGATACACTTCGCGAATTTTTATGGGAGCGCACAAAACGCAGCCCTATGATATTACCGATTATTATGGAAGTGTAAAATATAAATTATTGAATTGCCTGTCTTTGAGATGGGCAATTTTTTATGGCTCTTTGTCAAATTGTGCGGTTTTGACATAAAAAGTAAATTAAAAAATGATTTTAACCGCGATAATTCTCAGATTAATTTCCGGGAATTATTTTAATTGAACTAAATTATTAACGATTAGAACTCTGTTCCTCAAATTGTAAAAACTCCTATGACCATAAGCCGTTCTTTTGATAACTTTAATTTTATTGACAGCTTCTATAAAACCGTTAGAATACGGCTGTTCAACAGCATTTTTTACATATTCAAAATATCCTTTCAGAGTTTGTAAAGATTTTTTCATTCCATCAAAAATATTTCTGTCACTTCTATCAAAAACTTCTTTTTCCAATAAATTAACACTTTTGTCCCTTATTACTGCTCGAAGAATATTTTGATATCCGTCATAAGTATTTTTCAAGCAATTATCTAATCCTAAAATAAATTCAACAATGGTTTTATGAGATACAAAATTCTTAAATCCGGCGGTTTTACGAAAATTTATAGAATCTAAATAAGCTTTATAAATAAAGGTTTCTTCATTTTTAACAATAGTTTTTTCAAAATCATCATTAAAAAATTTTATATTTTTATCTTTTAAATTTAACATTTCC
>JGI994J12354_10003192_pt1 | contig 15459 bp, 11 predicted proteins | sample IntmicLarv3ML3BL_FD_12354 | JGI IMG/M metagenome (IMG submission 12354)
TGCTCTTGTTCCTTTTTCGGAAAGAAAAAATTTCGCACTATGTCCAGAAAGCCTTGAATAAATAATGTCAAAAGACAATATACCGAGATACCCAATCCGATAATAACCCAGAATACAGTATTTGCAGTAAACTCATCTGCACCAATTTCGAGCACAGAAATCCGTGCAATAGCCGCTATCACAACACTTGCAATGATTACTAATAAGTAGAGGGCGATATATTCAAAGTATTTCTTATCCATAGTTTTATGGTTTTTAACTTCAGACTTTACTAATTGTGGCGGCACTGCCCCCACAATTTCAATTATTCTTATTAATCAGATTTACAACTACTTTTACTATAACATCTTTTTCTTCTGTCCGACTTTCAGCGATCATAAGCGTAAGGGCAACCAAAGCATTATTCTCAATCAATCTCGTGCTGTCTGCTTTATACAGGACACCATTCATCTCTAAGAACCAAAGAAACAAAAATGCTGCAATTCGCTTGTTTCCATCGCTAAATGAATGATTTTTAGTTACCAGATAGAGTAACATAGCAGCTTTTTCCTCTATACTCGGATAAAGTTCCTGACCTCCAAAAGTTTGATAAATAGTATTAATGGAACTTTTAAAGGACTCATCTTTCTCATTTCCAAACAACGGACTGCCACCAAATTTATCGTACAGAGCTTTGATTGCATCCTTCGCATTGTCATATGTTGCTCTGAACTTTTCTCTTGAAGTTGTTTGCTCAACGATCAATTCCTGATAGTCATATTTATCTAATGTATCAAGAGCATAAGTGTAGTCTGTTATTACCTGCAACAATCCGGTTGCCTCGTTTGCCGAGAGCTCTTTTTGTTGAATAATATTTGATAACAGCTTAACAGTTTGCTTCAAATCATTATATTGCTGTAATTTTATTTTCTCATTTACAACGTATCCTTTCACTAAATATTCTTTCAATACTTTATTAGCCCATGTACGAAACTGTATACCTCTTTTTGACTTAACTCTATATCCAACAGAGATTATCATATCCAAATTATAATAATCAACATTATAATTTTTCCCATCAGTAGCAGTTGTCGCAAAATTTGCGACAACTGAAATTTCGTTCAATTCTTCTTTAAGCGCATTGTTAACGTGCTTTCCTATTGTTTTTATACCTCTGTCAAATAATTCTGCCATTTGTTGACGATTAAGCCATACCGTTTCATTCTCTAAACGAACATCCAAATTTGCACTTCCATCCGAAGTCTTATACAATAATATTTCTCCTCTTTCCATAATTTTATGTTTTTAAATTGTGGTGACAGTGTCGCCACAATTCACTTTAAACTTATTCTATTTGCAGACTCTCTTTTCTTTGAGTTCACCAAATCTGCGTAAATCTGTGTGGTGCTCACATTTTTATGAGTAAGCATTTTGCTTACGGTGTAAATGTCTGTACCTAAAGCGATCTGCAAGGTCGCGTACGTGTGCCTAAAGCAATGATATGTAATGCTTTTTGTTATTCCGGCTTGTTTCAGCCAGTTCTTTAGAGGTTGCTGTGTCATTGAACGTTGAAGACCTTTAAATACCTTTCCTTTTCCACGTTCTCCACACAGTTCCAATGCTTCAAAGCTGATCGGAAGAGTTGCCTCTGTTTCGGTCTTTTCTGTTCGTAACCGCATACAGTATCCGTTATCAGCTCCAAGTACAATATCTTTCCATTCCAATTTAAGGATATCGCTTATACGCAAACCTGTCATACATGAGAACAAAGATGCGCTTTTCAATACAGGGATAGCGCATGGAGTTGCCACCAGCAACTTCACTTCATCTAATGTCAAGTATTCCTTGCGTACGTCTTCAACTTCTATCTTTTCCAGAAAGTCGTTTACATTCTCCTTGAGCCATTTATCTCTATAAGCAACTTTTAATAACCCCCTGAATGTGGAATAATATCCTGCCGCAGAATTGCGAGAAACCTTTAATTTCGGCCGGTTTAGTTGCTTTGCTCCCAAAAGGTATGTCCGAAATTTTCTGCATAAATCAACCGTCACTTCTCCAAAGGTACATTTCCCATTGACAAATCGCTCAAAGTGTGTATATATCATCATCCACTTTTGATCTTTCTTTTTTGCCATATCCTTAAAATAAGCAAGAAAGTCACCCTTAAGTTTATGCCTGTCCATAAAGCCATACTCCTCATTAATCAATGACTGCACACGAATAGAACGGATTGCTTCTGCCTTCAGTAGCATCTCATTATTATATTCTCGTTGCACTTCGTTTTTAGGACGCTGATAAATATAAATGCGTAGATACTCCCTTCGGCTCATTTCCATTGTTTCCGGATTCCGGATTGCCGGATAGTAATCCAGATACAAGCTTTCCATATCATTTCTGATAAGTCGGCGGCGTAAAGTAACTTTTGACATTGACATAGCTTACATTATATAATAGGGTTAAAAACTTTATCTAAAGCTGACTTTGAGAGTTTAATATACCTGCCGGACTTCACCTTTGGTATATTTCGAGACTTTACGTAGTGATATAGAGCATCACGAGTCAGATTGTATTGCTGCATCGCTTCTTCNNTTGTAATAAACACATTNCTATCTTTATTTTTTAAGATATCANTATGCGTTTTCGAGTAAAAAACNGTTCGTCCTTCTTTCTTTTTAGGGATATTGTTTTCATANACAAATGTATAGATTGCGTTTTCTGTCATANTGTACTTCTCTTTTATTTCATCGACNTTATACCATTCNGTAATATTCGAATCCGGNGCTTTCTTNNCAAAATGTTTATCAATATGCGTTTTGCTGATATANGANTTNCCNTTTATAAGCGTTTTNGGAATTTTCTTTTCGCGTACAATATTATATATCCATGANTCCTTTACTTTATATTTTTCTTTTATTTCAGCAATCGTATAAAACTCAGTTATAGGGTTACTTTCTTCTACTTGTTTTTGTCCTCTTGCCGGTCGCGACTTATATTCTTCAGGTTTATCAAACTTTTCGTCAATATCCGCTCTCCGTATGAAAGTCTTACCCCCCATTTGCACGGCTTTCAATTTACCAAGGTGTAAATAGCGATAAATAGTCATTCTGCCGACACTCAGCAAAAAAGCTGTCTCAGAAACAGACAAATACTCTTTATCTTTAATTTTTTCATATTGATTACTAATCCTTTCAACATTTTGCACCGTACGATAGCTGATAGCCGTCATCTTGTACCCACGCTGTTCTTTCTTATAAGACTTTGAATTGCACTTATGTGAACAATACCGCGTAGTAGTCTTATGTGCTATAAAAGTCTTCCCACAACATTCGCAAATCTTTAAAACTTCAATTTTACTACTCATAATTTCTCCCATTTTTTGTATCATCATGTATCATAGTGCATCACTGCATCTCATAGTGTATTATTTATGCACAATCTAAAGTTTTATAAACAACACGTTTTCGCACCGCGATACAGAAACGGTACAAAAATATACAAAACAAATGGATTTAACAAATATAAAAGCTTAAATAATTATAAATGAAAAGATTTAAGGATAGCGATTTACAACCAAATGATGATTGATAATAATCGATAAATATCACCAATCACTTACCTATGCAGAATTTGGAGAAGATGTTTGCGAGGACTTCGGGGGTGGCTATTTCGCCGCCTGTTATTTCGCCGAGATGGTGGAGACATTCGCGGATATCTTCGGCGAGGAGGTCGCCGGAGATGTTATTGTTGAGGCCGTCAATGATGCGCTCTATAGATTTGCCGGAGTGGCATAGGGCTTCGTAGTGGCGGACGTTTGTTACTATCACTTCGTTTTCTGATGTTTCCCGGATGTTGGATACGCGGATTATGTTCAGTTTAACACGTTCTATATCAGCGGGTTCTTTGCAGGAGATGTGAATTGCTTGCACTTTGCCGGATGTGTGGATTGGGCTGCGGCGGGCTATGTCATTTTTTGTACCTACCATCAGGATCGGTTTGTCGAATCGTTGCAGCCAACGGCTTATTGATACAAGTTCATCCGCATCTTCTTGCGTCAGATCAAATAAGTATAAGATCAATGAGGCTTTTTCAGCTTTTTCGAAACTTCGCTGTATGCCCATCACTTCTATCTTGTCGGATGCATTGTCGCGCAGTCCGGCTGTATCAATGAAGCGGAACAGTTGACCTTGTATGTATAATGTTTCTTCAATTGTATCGCGGGTTGTTCCGGGTATCTCGGAGACAATCGCGCGCTCTTCGTTCAAAAGCGCGTTAAGGAGCGTGGATTTTCCGACGTTGGGTTTTCCTATTATGGCTACGGGGATACCGTTCTTTATTGCATTACCGGAGGAAAAAGAGTCGGCTAAGTCTTTTATCTTGTTGCGGATTTTTTCCGCCAAGAAACGCAGTTGCGTACGATCGGCAAATTCAAGTTCTTCGTGGTCGGCGAAGTCGAGTTCAAGTTCTATTAAAGATGTAAATTCAAGCAACTGACTGCGTAACGATTTCAATTCGTCGGAAAAACCTCCGCGCATCTGGTTCATTGCAAGTCGATGCATGCCTGCTGACGTAGAGGCAATAAGATCGGCGACAGCTTCAGCTTGTGATAAATCCATCTTTCCGTTTATAAACGCACGTTGCGTGAATTCACCGGGGCTTGCCTGGCGCGCTCCGCTTTCTATAAGCCACTGCATCAGTCGCTGTTGTATATAAAGTGAACCGTGACATGAAATCTCGACCGTGTCTTCACCGGTAAATGAGTTTGGTGTGCGAAATACGGCAACCAACACATCATCAAGCACCTCGCCGGCTTTGCATATTGTACCGTAAATAACTGTATTTGCTTCGCATCCGGAGATAGAGCCAACGACAGGGTGGTTTGGGTTTATATCAGGAGAAGCATTATTATCACCATATTGAAAAGATACTCGCTTACCGCGCACAAACAGTTTATCACAAACGCCAAACGCATCAGGCCCTGAAACGCGTATCACGGCTATTCCCCCTATACCGGGAGGAGTTGATATCGCACATATAGTACTATCGTTGATCATATTTCTATCAATTCATATTTTTGAGTTCCTATCCCTATTTCTTCGGCATATTCAAGCCCCGACTCCCATTTAGCATTTGGGTGTATCATCCGGAATTTATCGCTATGTGCACCTGCATAAACAGGGGTTTTTAAAACACTTCCGAAAGAGCCTTCATGTTGTTTGTCGGCAAGCCGGCTTCCGGGCAGAACGGGTGCTTTGTTAACAAGGTCTGCGCATGCGCGGTCGAGGGCTACGGGATCGAAAGACGCGGCAATGCCTATATCAGGCACTATCGCTGCATCATTGTGATTCCAACAGTCACATTCGGGAGATACGTTCATTATAAAGTTGACATGGAAGTTCGGCTTTCCGTCGAGAATAGCCTTTGTATATTCAGCTATCTTGCAGTTAAGTTTTTCCGACGTGTCATAATCGGCCAAGACAGCGGAATCGTATTGACATAACGCCACACATTGTCCGCATCCGACACATTTCGCATAATCTATCACAGCTTTTTTATCCGCTCCGAGATGCACGGCGTCGTGAGCACAATTAACGACACAGATATTACAGCTTCGACATTCTTCTTTATCTATTACCGGTTTTGATGATGAATGAAGTTCCAGTTTGCCGCCGACGCTTGCGCTACCCATACCTATATTTTTCAATGCTCCGCCGAAGCCCGTCTGTTCATGACCTTTAAAATGATTCATGCTTATGATAATGTCAGAATCGACTATTGCCGCTCCGACTTTAGGCGCCTTGCAATATTTACCGTCAAACGGTATTTCGCGGTAATCCGTACCTTTCAGTCCGTCGGCAATTATAACCGGACATTGTGCGGAAATAGGATTATATCCATTTTCCATCGCGCTTTGTATGTGATCGACAGCATTTGACCGTCCGCCTGAATAGAGCGTGTTACTGTCTGTAAGAAAAGGCTTTGCACCCTCCTTTCGCAGCAAATTTGCCATACGGGCAGCATAGTTTGGACGAAGATAGGCAAGATTTCCCGGCTCACCGAAATGTATTTTTATTGCGACAATTTTTTTTTCCAGATCCAAAGTCGTAATCCCTGCCTTCTTAACAAGGCGTTCCATTTTATCAAGAAGATTACTCTTCGGTGATGTGCGAAGATTTGTAAAGTATACTTTTGAAGATTCCATATTCGTAGAGTGAATTTATTAATTTAAGTTTGGTGCATAATACAGCACTTTTTAAAAATGCCTTCGTTTACGATGGTAAAGATAGAAAAAATTTGATAAAACAAAAAAGCATTTTGTATACATTTATTCGCATAAGTTAATTTTCAATAAAAATATACACAAAAGGCATCTTTTTTGTTAAATGCAATATGAAATATAAATTTTATCATTATCTTTACGGGTTGTATTTTATGTAGTTTCTCCGGTTTTTTTTACAAGAAACTATAATTTTCAACATAATACGCTAATTGAAGTCAGAGAGAGAGGTTTGCATCTGTTACAGACTGCATGGAAAGATTATATCCGAAATTTTAAAAACTGATATTTTTTACGACAAAAAAATTTCTCAAGATGAAAAAAATAAAAACAATATATAATGACAAAAAGATGGTGCTTAAAAACCCATTCAATAGAAGAAGAGCGCATACAAGAGATGTTAGTGGAGGGAGCGAGGCTCAATCCCATTATCAGCCAATTACTTGTACAGCGCGGAATAACTACTGTCGATGGGGTAAAGAATTTCTTCAAACCGAACCTGAACAATTTGCACGATCCGTTTTTGATGCCAGATATGCACAAGGCGGTCAAACGATTAAACAAAGCTTTAGGCAATAATGAGAAGATACTAATTTACGGAGATTATGATGTAGACGGCACGTCGGCGGTATCGCTTGTATACAGGTTTTTACGTCCGTACTCAACGATGTTGGATTACTATATTCCCGACCGTTACGATGAGGGATATGGTATTTCCTACAGAAGCATCGACTATGCCGAAGAACAAGGGATAAAGTTAGTGATAGCGCTCGATTGCGGGATCAAAGCTATTGATAAAGTCAGATATGCAAAAGAAAAAGGTATCGACTTCATTATATGCGACCACCACATGCCCGACGATAAGCTGCCTGATGCAGTTGCCGTACTCGACGCCAAACGAACAGACTCCACATATCCTTACGAACATTTGTCGGGATGTGGCGTCGGTTTTAAATTTATGCAAGCGTTCGCAATGAGCAACGACATTCCTTTTTCTACTTTAGAGTGCCTTCTGGAACTGACTGCTATTAGCATAGCATCAGATATCGTTCCGATAACGGGTGAAAACCGCATTCTTGCTTATTATGGTCTGAGGCAGCTCAACTACAACCCGAGTGTAGGCTTGAAAGGGATAATAAAGACTTCCGGTCTTATCGGTAAAGAAATAACAATAAGCGATATAGTATTTAAGATCGGACCTCGCATCAATGCATCGGGACGCATGATGAACGGCCGTGAAGCCGTTGACCTTCTGCTTGCAAAAGACGAAAAGGTAGCAAGTGAAAAGAGTGCCAATATTGACCAGTACAATGACGAGCGCCGCGAAATGGATCGAAAAATCACTGACGAAGCCAACGCTATTATAGATGAGTTAAAAGACATGGAAGACAGGAAGGGCATAGTCGTATATAACCCTGACTGGCACAAAGGAGTAATAGGCATTGTTGCATCTCGTCTGACAGAGAAATATTATCGTCCCGCCGTAGTGTTGACCAAATCGTCAGACTTAGTTACCGGTTCAGCACGTTCGATTATCGGATTCGACATCTATAAAGCGATAGAAGGATGTCGTGACCTGCTTGAAAATTTCGGCGGACATACATATGCTGCCGGATTATCATTACGCGAAGAAAACCTTGATAAATTCATCGAACGTTTCACGAAAATAGCTTCAGAAGAGATCAGCCCCGAACAAATGACTCCGCAGATTGATATCGACGCCGTTATAAAACTCAAAGATATTCACCCTGCGTTGATGAACGACCTCAAAAGAATGAATCCGTATGGTCCGGACAACGAAAAGCCTGTTTTCTGCTCCTATAATGTCCGTGATTTCGGCACAAGCAGAGTTGTCGGGAGAGATGGTGCACACCTCAAACTCGAAATAATAGATGACAGTTCCGGTTCTCCCACACATGCCATAGCTTTCGGCATGAGTGAGTACGACATACACATAAGGAACAACAGTCCGATCGATATTTGTTATACTATCGAGGAAAATACATATAACGGAATAACATCCATCCAATTATTGATTAAAGACATAAGACCGTCAAATATGGCCGACCGTGACTGACTTTCTTCATGANACATTAGAAAAATACTGGGGATATACATCTTTTCGTCCGTTACAGGAAGACATCATTCGCTCTGTTCTTGACGGAAAAGANACTCTCGGGCTTATGCCGACGGGAGGAGGCAAATCCATAACTTTTCAGGTTCCTGCGATGATGATGGAAGGGATATGCATTGTTGTGACGCCTCTTATTGCGTTGATGAAAGACCAGGTCGACAACCTGCGCGCGAAAGGAATAAAAGCCACCACCGTTTATTCGGGAATGACGTCTGATGAGATAAACAAGCATTTTGACAACTGCATTTACGGCGATTACAAATTCCTTTACATTTCGCCCGAACGACTTCATACAGAACTGTTCAGACGTAAGTTACGACTGATGAACGTCAGCCTTCTTGTCGTGGACGAAAGCCACTGTATTTCACAATGGGGTTACGACTTTCGTCCATCGTACCTGCGCATTGCCGAAATAAGAAAAGAACTTCCCGAAGATGTTGCCGTGCTTGCACTTACGGCGACTGCAACACCGGAAGTTGTGGATGATATTCAGGACAAACTGCTTTTTCGCAAAAAAAACCTGCTGAAAAAAAGTTTCGTTCGCGACAATCTTGCATACATTGTAAGGAATACGGAAAACAAGATGGATGAACTGATTCATATACTGAACCGTATTGAAGGCACATCAATTGTATATGTACGCAACAGGCAGCACACTCAGGATATTGCAAGGGCGCTTCAACAAGCAGGCTTTTCGGCTCATTTTTTCCATGCAGGAATAAATCGTGATGAGAAAACGGCTCGTCAGGATGCTTGGAAAAAAGGAACATGCCGTATTATTGTAGCCACGAATGCATTCGGAATGGGAATAGACAAGCCCGATGTAAGAACAGTCATACACATGGATATGCCCGGCTCTTTAGAAGAGTATTTTCAGGAAGCAGGACGTGCGGGACGTGATGAGAAAAAATCGTATGCCATATCATTATGCTCCTCAACAGAATCACCGAAGCTCAAAAAACGCCTTACCGACGAATATCCTGACAGGAATTTCATTCTCCGCGTCTATGATGCAATGTGCAACTACTTTCAGGTAGCCGTAGGCTTCGGCGCTTTTATGACTTTTGATTTCTCAATCCAAAATTTCTGCAAAATATTCAAGTTTCCGATTACACAAACCCATAATGCACTGAAAATAATCGATTCTGCCGGATATATCGAATACATTGAAGAGCCCGACAACAGTTCCCGCATTTTATTCCTCGTAAACCGCGACGAACTGTACAAGATGAGCTTAGACAAGTTGTCGGACGATGTTATCCAAATCATTCTGCGCTCATACACCGGACCATTCGCCGATTATGTTTATATAGACGAGTCTTTGATTGCAACACGCACCGGTTCAACTCAAGATGCTGTTTACAACACACTTATTGCATTATCGAAGATGCATATAATAAGCTATATTCCACGCAAAAAACTTCCACAAATAACTATCACCCGTAAACGTGAAGAAGTAAAACGCGTCGTAATCCCGCGCAGTCTATTCGAAGACAGAATGGAGCGCTCGGAGGCAAGATACGCCAAAGTAATCGAATATATAACCGGACAGAATGTCTGTCGTACTCGCATCCTGCTTAATTATTTCGGAGAACGGTCAGATAAAGATTGCCGTAATTGTGATGTTTGCCTCCGAAAAAACAGTTCGGGACTTAACAATTGGGAGTTCAGTACAGTAAAAGAAGCTCTTTTTGAACGCCTCAAAAACAACTCTGCGATAAGCGTACAAATTCTTGCAAGAGAACTGCCTTTGGAAAAAGAAAAAAACCTCCGGGTCATACGTTTTTTACTTGACCATGACGAAAATCTAAAATTTCAAGACAATACTATATCATTAAAAAACTCATGACTCATCCAAAAAATCAAATATATAATTGAAGTTTTTTGATTATCTTTGCAAATATTTTCTATAAAAGTACACTTTTTGTTAAATCTTAAACAGCGTTAGATGTGTTATAATCAAACATATGATAAAGAATTATAATTATGCCGTTATTGTACCTATGGCAAATGAATCAAAGGAATTTGATTTTTTTATAAACAAACTAAAAGACACTTTAGATTTTACTAAATCAGGGCATGTCTACTTAATTGTTGACAATGTCAGCAAAGATAATACATGTGAGTTATGCGAAGCATTATCAAATACAGATGAACGGTTTACAACTGTCCTTGCTCCTGAGAATAAAAATGTTGTTGATGCTTATATCCGCGGTTACAAAGAGGCTGAGCCTTTCCATGACTTCATAATCGAAATGGATGCCGGGATGTCACACGATCCGTCAGCAATACCAATGTTTTTACGCGTATTAAACGAAGGTAACGAATGTGCTTTCGGCAGCAGATTCATTAACGGAGGATCTATCTGGCAATCGTCACTTAAGAGGCGTTTCCTTTCAAAAGCAGGCACTGTTTTATCCAATATACTGTTAGGCTCCAAGATGAAAGATATGACATCAGGATATCAGGGATTTCATGTTTCCGTAGTAAGGCAGTTATTGAACTACAAACTCCTGTCAACAGGTCATTTTTATCAAACAGAAGTACGTTATCTGATGCGCAAACTTCGTTACATTGAAGTTCCGATACATTACAAAGCTCCTTCTCCAAGTGTTTCAAACCGTTCGATACTAAACTCCGTTTCCGTATTACTTCATTATTTTTTTTGTCGATTAAAGTTCAAAAGCAAATCTATAAATAATGAATAAATACGCTTTAGTTATAACATCTGTCAACGGCCCCGAAAACAAGGTTTTGCAAGACTATGCAAAAAAAGCTTCTGAATACGGATTTGATTTCATTGTTGCAGGAGATGAAAAATCTCCCGGTAATTTTGAATTAAGAGGTTGTAATTTTTTATCATTGGACTGCCAAAATGCATCCGGATTTGAAATAGTAAAACAACTTCCGACGCGTCATTATGCCCGTAAAAATATCGGATATCTTACAGCCATGAAAAACGGAGCAAATGTAATTATTGAAACAGACGACGACAACTATGCCAAAGAGCCTTTCCTGATTAAAAGAGAAAGTGCTGTTGATGCCAATTTTTACGAAAACAAAGGATGGTTCAATGTTTACCGTCTTTTTTCCGAAGAAAACATCTGGCCCAGAGGGTTTTCTCTTGAACACATAAAGGAATTTCCGGATAAAAGTGAAGCAGTAAGAAAAACGTGCTATTGCCCTGTACAACAAGGCTTGGCGGACGCAAATCCGGATGTTGACGCAATTTACAGAATGACATTACCATTACCTTTCAACTTTAAAAACGGCAACAATACTGCGTTAGGCAACAAAACTTGGTGTCCGTTCAACAGTCAGAATACAACTTGGTTCAGAGAAGTCTTTATGTTAATGTACCTACCCTCATACTGTAGTTTCAGAATGACAGATATTTGGCGCAGTTTTGTTGTACAGAGAATATGTTGGGAAAACGATATGAGTATTTTATTTCATAATGCCACAGTATGGCAGGAAAGAAATGAACATAACCTTCTGACAGATTTCAAAGATGAATTTTCCGGATACATAAATAACAATGAAATAATTACGCGGTTAAGCAGGTTAAAACTGCAAAAAGGCTTAACATTTATTCCCGATAATTTAATTGCATGTTACAAGGTATTTATTGATATGAACCTTATGGACAAAAGGGAATTAGACCTTATAAACGCATGGATCAAAGATGTCACCATTTTTTTATAACAAAAATATAGTATAATGGCTAAGTACACACCTAAAAAAAGCACCGTTACAAGCAAAAAAGAAAAATCATTCCCGTTTTTCATTACCGGGTTGTTTTTCATTGCACTAAGTTTCTTTTTTTCTTTCTATCCCGACATTACGAGAGGATGGGGTTTGAACTACATTAAATTCTTTTCACCGCCGGTGATTGCGGTATATTACTTATTATTATTTTGTTTTTGGTTTCCTCCTGTTAATGATGCAATATCAAAAATCATAACAAGACTAAGCAAAAAAATCAATTATGATTTTTTACGCAGATATAAATATATACTGTTTGCCGGTATTAGCATTTCGTTCGGGTTTTTATTTTATTTATTAAAAATCAAGTACAATTTCCTTGGAGATCTCGATACTCGTGCAAAGCAAATAGAAGAAGGTATCATTATTCCTGATGAATATCTGACTATGTTGTTTTTCAAACATGCATATTCTTTTCTCAATGCAAAATTTGAATTTACCGGTCTTCAAACGGTTCAACTGTTTGACTATATCACAGGCACAATTTATATATTTATCTCCTTGTGTATATCAAATATAACAGGAAACACACCTCTGAAAAAAATATCAATCTTTATAGCAGGAATCCTGTCATCAACTATCTTGTTGCAATTTTGCGGGTATGCCGAAATATATGCTTTTCCCGTATTATTTTTACTTTTATATCTTTTCTCCTGCATATTACACCTAAAAGGGAAAGTCGGTATATATATACCATTATTGGTTCTGATGGCAGGTATGGGCATCCACCTGATGCTTGTATGTATGCTTCCCTCCTTTTTATTTCTTTTTTATCGAAGTGTTTTATGGAAACACGAAACATTCCGCAAAAGGAGTACACTTATTGCCATATTCTTGATTTCATTACCGTTTATATATATTGCTGCTACCAAATATGCATTACCTTATATGTTGCCTTTCACTCCCGGAGAATTAAATTTAATGACTATGTTCTCAATCAATCATTATAATGAATTTTTCAATTCGCAGTTATTAGCATCCGGCATAGGTTTTTTTATTTGGCTGATTACTATCATATATAGCTTAATAAACCGTATAAAGTACGATGCAACCCAATGGTTTTTCTTAATAGCATCGGTGTCAATCGTAGGATTAATGTTTGTTTTCAATGCGCTTCGCGGGTCAGGTGATTGGGATATTTTTGCTTTTGCCGCCGTTGTATTTAATTTAAGTAATGTTTTCTTCCTGATCATGTTGTATGACAATAAATTGTTTGTAAACATAAAATATGGAATATTAATGATTTGCGGCTTTTCCGTCCTTCATACTTCAATGTGGATTGCCACAAATAAAACGGATATTTCCATTAATTGGATTGAACATGCTATTGTATCCGACCCCGCTAATTATTACAAACAGTCATATAATAATGAATCAATGATAGCATCAATGTTTCGTGCCAACGGATTAGACAACAAGACTCTTGAATGGCGTAATATAGCATACAAAAAGCATTCTATAGATCCACGAATGGGATATAACCTTGCTAATGATTTGAATGATAATGGTCAAGTTAATGAGGCTATTATTGTATTGAAAGAATTAGTAGACAAGTTCCCGTATTACCCTTTTTCTTATACCTTTTTAATCAAAATATATGCAACAAACGAAGACCATATTTCATTATATCGAATATTATTACAAATGGAAGAGGCATATAATAAATATACCGATGCCTTTAACTCAAGAATATCAAAAGAACAAATGGACTCATATTCATCATTATTGAATGACCTGAGAGAACAAATGAAGTAAATAAATATTGTTACGTCAAATTTTACCACATCTTATAAAAACCTTTTTTTCCGCCTTCAATGTCGTTGCAAAAAGGTATATATCTCCACCTTCAGATATATGCATTCTTTTGCGCAACTCAACTACCGAAAGCGGAAAATTACGTGTCGTGATATTGGCTTGCGGTATTTCGAGCATAAGCAACTTACATGTACGGTTACTGAACGGTATTACTTCCCTCACTTCAAATATCCTTCCAGGGAATGTCGTAACTACATTATCTGATGTATAAAGGTGGCTGCTTACATTCAGTTTTTTTACATTGTAATATAAAGCCACAGACTTATATGCTCCGGCTTTCAATATAGAGGTATTAGGCTCATATAAATACTTCCCGACCTCTTCAGCCAAGCAAAGTTCAGCAGCATATTCACCCTGCATGTTAAACCGGAAAATTTGTTCATCTCCTCCTGAAGAATAATTAACACAAATTATATCCACTTGGTTTCTTACCTCCCCTTGGGGGAGGGTCGGGGTGAGGCCTGCCGCTACAGCCAGAAGCTCTTTACATTCATTTTTCACCGAGACAATATGTAATTCGTTAATACCGGGAAGCTGAGTCAAAACCTGTGTCAGATCAAGCATCGGTGAAAGTTTGACAATGATCTTGCACTTTTTTTCTAATAACACAGGCCATATTCTATCCATATCAGGCTCGCAATCATTCAAAGCAAACATCCTTTTATTACCTGTACCTCGGCGTGCAGGATCTACATAAAACACACCGACACCCGAGATCCTGATGTCGTCATTAGTAACAAGTTCAACCGCATCACCATTTATGATGCAAACGTTTGAAGAGCCGAGGATATCCATATTATACTGTGCCGCATTGCAATAACCCTCATCCTTCTCCACGTAAATCACACTTCCGGCCTTTTTCGAAAAATAATACGTATCAACACCTAACCCTCCTGTCAAATCACAGATAATATCTCCACTCCTTACAAACCTCTGCTTGTATAAAGCAGTCACCTCTGATGAACACTGTTCCGCAGCTAATGTAGACGGAAAAAATAAACGTCTGTCATTATACCATTTCGGCAATTTATCTTTTATCCTTCCCCTTGCCTTTATCTGTACGACAGCCGTCTTAACATCAACATCCATATATCGTGATGCACTTAATAACAGTTCAGTCGGATCATCGGTTTCATGATCGTGAACAAATTGTTGAAGTTTTTCAGTCATTTTCATCAGCGCAAAATTACAAAAAAAATATTCATCATCTTCACGTCTATGGAGCAATTGTAATTAAAAACACTTAAGATATATACATAACTTTTTTTTCGCAATTTTGTATTATAACGAATTTGCACTATCTTTGCTACAAATATAACGAAGATAGGCTGCGTCTCGAATGAAAAACTAAGCAAAGCTTATTTTGACTTGCACTATCTTTGCTACAAATAAATAAAACTCTATGAAATCAATTAAGTACATATTATTAATTTCAGCTATATTACTTTCCGGTAATTATACTTTCGCCAAGTCCGGCAATGAAAACGACAAC
>JGI994J12354_10003193_pt1 | contig 15456 bp, 14 predicted proteins | sample IntmicLarv3ML3BL_FD_12354 | JGI IMG/M metagenome (IMG submission 12354)
AATGATGGTGTCGCTGCTGCGTATGGGCGTTGCCTCAATGTAGAGGCGGATTTTCTCCAAAATTCCCGCCGCATTTTCCATGTCAACATCGGCAAGGAACAGCAAAAACTCCTCCCCGCCCCAACGGAAAATCATGTCGGTGCGCCGCAGGTTACTGCGCAGTATCTGCGCCAGACTGCGCAGCACCTCGTCACCCGCCAGATGGCCGAGCGTGTCGTTGACCCGCTTGAAATCGTCAATGTCCAGCATAGCGACGCACCAACTGCGCTCGCCCTCGCCGGTGGCCAGCTCCGCAACAAACAGGTCTGCACTGCGGCGGTTGGGCAGCTCGGTGAGCGCATCCACGGTGGCCTGCGTCTTATACTTTTTTATTTGGGCGGCGGTGCTGGCGGAGATGGTTGTGCGCACCAGATTGGTGATGAAAAGCACGACGGCGAGGCCGCCAAAGGTCAGATTGATATGGTACAGTGACAAAAAAAGAACCATGCTGCGCTCAAAAATCGGATAAACCGGTGGTACGCATATGCCGAAAGTGAGCGTGGCCATCACGGCCACCCAGATGACGCAGGTGAGCATGCCGAGGTTTCTCGTGCTGGTATAAGGCACATTCCACTGCATGAAAATAAGAACAAAATATAGCATAAAGGCAAAGGTATTCATGCCGATAAAATATATCGCAAGCGGGATGTAGATGAGCACTTCAACGGCGACGAGTATTCCGGCAGAAAAATAAGCCCGCCGAATCTTGACAATGAAAAACATCACGGTGTAACAGAGCATACTACCCACATTGATGATAACCAGAGGATACACGCCCACAATCAGCATCGCAATAAAAAGGGTTACATGCATGCCTGCGGCGGTGACGGCAGAGAGCAAAAGCATGACGTAAACATACAATTCATTTTCGCTGGAAAAACGCCTGCTGGCGACCATTTTATTGATTTGCTGCGCAAATAGTTTTTCCACGAAGCCTGCCTCCGTTCGCCGAAAATAATAAAAGTATCTATGTGAGTATATATATTATCACAAAAATATACAAAAGGAAAGATTTTTGCGTAAGATTTTCGCACTGTAACTCGTTTTACGCTAAGAGTAAAGCGCTCAACTGCGTTGACGTCAGTCCTAATATGTAACCCTCGGGCTGCACGTCGTCAAATGCCCCCGCTTGCAGGCTGCGCCCAGCAAGCAGCGCCTCCAGCTCGCCCAGCAGCTGCCCCTCGAAAAAGTCGCCGCAGAAGCGGACGGCGGAAATGCGCCCTTTTTCTACGGTCAGATAGGCCTCCACCTTACCCACGCCCTCAAACCGAGCCGCACAAACGGCATTGTGGGCGGGGGAAGAGCCGTAATTCCAGTCCCATGTGGCGTAGCGCCGCCGCATCAGCCCCTCCACCTCGGCGCAGTCCGCATCCGTGAGGGCGTAGTCCGTCAAGGAGAGCGCAGCGGTCATTTTTTCCCGCAGCAGCGTCATGAAGCCGGGGGTATCCAGCGGAATTTGGCTAAAGGGCTTGATGTTGCTTACCCGACTGCGCACGGACTTGAGCCCCTTGTGCGCCAGCTTCTCCGAGTCCGGCTGCAACACGGCTGCAACCGTGGACAAATCGCTGTCGTAGAGCAGCGTGCCGTGGTGCATGATATATCCGTTTTTGCGATACTGCGAGTTACCGGAAAACTTCTTCCCCTCAATGGTCATATCGTTGCGGCCGGAGAGCTCGGAGGTCACGCCCATCTCGGCCAGCGCCTGCTGCACCGGGCGGCAAAACGCCGCGAAGTCGAGCTTCCCGTCGTCCCGCATCACAAAGGTGAAGTTCACGTTGCCCAAGTCATGATACACAGCCCCGCCGCCAGAGAGCCGCCGCACCACGCGGGTGCCCCGCTGCGCAATCTCGTCGGCCCTCACCTCGGCGAAGGTGTTTTGATGCTTGCCCACAATCACCGCATTTTCGTTGCGCCAGAGCATGAACAGACCGCCTTCACTCGCCAAACGGTCAAAAGCATACTCCTCCAGGGCCAAATTCCAGCGGGGGTCGGTGCTGCTTGATTGAATATATCGCATGATATTTCCCTCCCATACTTCACTTAATAGTGTAGCAAAAATGAGACGGACTTGTCAATTTTACCAGTCCAGTGCGGTGATTTTTGTCGAAAAATGAGAAAAACAAAAATGGCCATGTAAAAAAGAAGGTTTCGAGAAATTTCCGTTGCCTTTTATTGGAAATATGATACAATAATCTAAATAATTTAACAAGTTAATGCGCTAAATAATTGGCGCTACACGAAAGAATCTCCGACTCAATCAAAGAGGGGGGAATATCATGTATCAATTTGTGACAGACAAAAAGTCCGGCCAGCTGTGCAAGGGGCCGCTGCTCGTTTTTGCGACGATGATTCTTCTCATTTTTATCACCGTGCTCGCTCTTGACCGGAAAAACACGGCAGAATTGACGAAAATCACCCAAAGCAGCATAAAGGCGCAGCTCATCGCCGTGGCGCAGTCCGCCTCCACGCTCATCGACCTGGACAATTTCAAGCAGGTCAACGACTCGGCGGGTCACGATGCGGGAGACGAGCTGCTGCGAAAAATCGCAGAATTCTTACAGCAGCAGAGCAGCACCTTCATGGAAAACATGAAGGGAAAAGCCGTCACCTTTCGCCCCACAGCGGGGCTGCTCAACGTGTCGGCCCGTGTGGGCGGCGATGAATTCATTCAAGTGTTCCCCGGTGCGGCCACGGCAGAGGATGCCGCCCGCATTGCAGAGTATTTGCTTGAGAACTTCAAAACCAACGAAATCAGTGGCTACGTGGCGCACTATCAAGTCACGCTGAGCATCGGCATCGCCCTCTTCCCCCGCCACGCAGAGGGTCATCATGTGCTCATCAAATACGCCGACACGGCCATGTACCACGCCAAAAAGACGGGCAAGAGCCAATATTGCATCTATGCCGACGGCCTGCTGGGCAAGGACGAGGAAATGATGCTGCGGCTTTCAGAAGAAGCATGGAATTGACAAAAACTTAACAAAAACAAAGTGTTGAGAAGAGGCTCTGCCCTCTGCTTAAAAAAACAAATGTTCCACGTGGAACATTTACATTTTTTGCAAACGCACGCCGAGCCGCAGCATGAAGAAATTGACAAACAGCAGTCCAATCCGTTATGATATCATCAAGAATAAAAAAGCAAGGAGGCGCTGCGATGAAGCCTTTGGGCAACGCATGGGACGAGCTGCTGGCGGAGGAATTTGCCTCAGCATACTATCTTGAGCTGCGGGCGTTCTTGAAAACGGAGTACGGCTCCCGCACCATCTATCCCAATATGTTCGACATTTTCAATGCCCTCAAGTTCACCGACTATCCCAAGGTGCGGGCGGTGATTCTGGGGCAAGACCCCTACCACGGGCCGGGGCAGGCGCACGGCCTGGCCTTCTCCGTGCAAAAGGGCGTGCCCACCCCGCCGAGCCTTGCCAACATCTACAAGGAGCTGCAACAGGACTTGGGCATCACCCCGCCGAACCACGGCAATTTGGAGCACTGGGCGCAGCAGGGCGTGCTGCTGCTCAACACGGCGCTCACCGTGCGGGGCGGGCAGGCAAACTCCCACCGCAGCAAGGGCTGGGAGCAGCTCACCGACCGCATCATCGCCCTGCTCAACGACCGCAGCGAGCCCATGGTGTTCCTCCTCTGGGGCGCCAACGCCAGAGGCAAGGTGCCGCTGATTACCAATCCGAACCATCTGATTCTCACGGCGCCGCACCCGAGCCCGCTCTCTGCGCACAGCGGCTTTTTCGGCTGCCGCCACTTCTCTGCGGCGAATGAATTCCTTCGCCCCCACGGCGGCGAAATCGACTGGCAGATACCGACATGAGTCGGTTGTAATTGTCGTTCTTTTGTGCTATCATTCATATAGCGCTTTCATTTGTTATGTTGCGGGCTTGCCCCGCAGTCTATGTTTCCCCCCGCACTCTTCATATTTCTCTCGCAGGATGGCGCTGCCTTCAGCGTCCCGCCGTTCCCGCTCCGTCACTGCACCACTCCTGTTCCGTCATTGCGGGCTTGACCCGCAACCTCTGTCATTCTGAGCGCAGCGAAGAATCTATTTCCTCATTATGTTAGAGATTCTTCACGTCGCTCAGAATGACAATGCTTCGCATTTCCGCTCACATGTACTTGCCCCGCATTCCCCCCCACAAGCGGCCACAGGCTGTCCTAACTCCAGCGCCTTCAAAGCTTCCGCCGCCATCCGTGGCAGTACCCTGTGATGCTATGTAACGTTCTTCCTTCGTCAGTCGTTTCCCCGTCGGCCTTGTTGCATTGAGGACGTTCCTGCGCTAAGAACATCCGAAATTGCAACAAAGCCGATGGAGGGTGCAGGGCGGAGCCCGCTACGCTTTTGGTTTCTTTTGTCGTATCACAAAAGAAACAGCCCGTCCGGCTTGAGGACGGCAAAGAAAAAAGAGGAAAATAATTTTGGAAAACCAGCAGATAGAAGAAGCACCAATCCAAAAGTCCTCGTAAAAATTCAAAAGCTCCTCGCCTCGGGCGAAGCCTGGGAAAATTACAAAATAGAGAAAAATTGGCGGGCGCACAAAGTGCGCCCCTACGAGAAACAGAAACAGAGAAAAGATTGTGGGTCAAGCCCGCAATGACAAGGTATGAACCCGCAATGACGCACGGTAGAGGGCAACGCCCTCTACAGCAGCTATGATAAGAAAAGAGGAATCCCTATGAAGCAAACAACCAAAAAAATCGGCGTATGGGCGCTCGTCGCCCTCATGCTTCTCTACTCCGCCTGCGGCGCAAAGCCCGCCGCCTCCGGCCCGAAGGAGCTGACTGTCTGGGTGGTGCACAGCGACACAAGCACGAAATCGCATACGCTCAACACCGAGGCGGACATGCTGGGCGCAGCCTTGCTGGAAGCCGGACTCGTGGAGGGCGAGCAGGGCGAATACGGTCTGTTCATCACCGCCGTGGACGGCGAAACCGCCGACATGAACGCCGAGGAGTGGTGGAGCATCACCAAAGACAACGAGCCACTCATCACCGGCGCAGACAGCACGCCCATCGCCGATGGCGAGGTCTACGAGATTGTGTTTATGATTGGCTGGTAAGCCGAACGCTGACGCAGAAAGAGGGGTTAGTATGAAACGACTTGCCGTTTGTCTGCTGGCGGTTGCGTTGCTTTGCTCGGGCTGCGGCCTGTTTGATCAGAGTAGAGAGGTGGCCTTTGTGGTTGTTTCTCGTGACGAGAGCGAGACGTATACGTCGTACTTTCTCCGTCGGTCGGAGAGGAAAAAGTTGAGCGAGCTTCTGGTGCGGGACGGTTTTCTGACATGGGAGGAAACCGAGTCCGGACAACGGGTGACTGCGGTCAACGGCGAATACGCCGATGCTGCCGCTGGTGAATACTGGCGGGTGACGAAAAACGGCGCAGTATTCGCCGGCCCCTGGGAGCAGGTTGAAGCGGTGGACGGCGACGTCTACGAGCTGGTATTTTTCATCCGCCCGTAGAGCGGAAAATGATAAAAAGATAAGGTTTGGTTTACATAATGTCCTATATGAACCCGCAGCTTGATCCACAATTGATTCACGCCATCAGTACGCTCGGTCTCGCCCACATCGGTGACGGCGTGTACGAACTGTTGGTGCGCAGCAAGCTTTGCCTCGAGGGCAAAGCCACGAATAAAAGCCTGCACAAGGCGACGGTGGAGCTTGTGAAAGCATCGGCGCAGGCGGCCGGCGTGCCCCATATTCTGCCCATGCTCACGGAGGAGGAGCAGGACGTGTTTCGCCGCGGGCGCAACGTGAGCCCGCACGCCGTGCCGCAAAACGCCACCCGCAGCGAGTATCAGCAGGCTACCGCCGTGGAGGCGCTGTTCGGCTATCTCTACCTCAAGGGGGAGAGCGAGCGGGTGGAGGAGCTGTTCGCTAAAATGATGGAGGAATAAGCCGTGCCCTTGGATGCGCTCTGCCTCGCTCACCTCGTGGGCGAGACGGCCGACCGTGTTGTCGGCGCAAAAATTGATAAAATCCACCAGACCGCCCGCTACGAGGTGGTCTTGTCTTTGCGCAGTGCGGCGGGCAACTGCCGCCTGCTGCTCTCGGCCCGCCCTGGTGCGGGTCGCCTGCATTTGACCGAACGCAAGCGGGAAAATCCCGCCGAGCCGCCCATGTTCTGTATGCTGCTGCGCAAGCACCTCACGGGGAGCATCGCCTCGCTCACGCAGGTGCCGGGCGAGCGGATTGTGCGCATCGAGGTGGAGGGCACGGGCGACTTGGGCGACCGCCGCCGGCGCACGCTGGTGCTAGAGGCGATGGGGCAGCAGGCGAATTTGATTCTGCTGGACGAGGACGGACGGATTCTCGATGCCCTGCGGCGGGTGGACGGCGACATCACCACCGGCAAGCGGCAGGTGCTGCCCGGGCTGTTTTATGCGTTGCCTCTCCCGCAGGAAAAGCCCTACGCCGGCGCGATTGAACCGGCGGCGCTGGAAGCGCTTCTGGCGGCTGCGCCGCAGGAGGTGAAGCTCGCCGAAGTGTTCGGCCAGCGCCTCTCCGGCCTCTCGCCGCTGCTGTGTCGGGAGCTGGCGCATCGGCTGGGTGATGTGGATGTGCGGCTGTTCGAGGTGGACAAGGCGCAGGCGGTGGCGGTGTATTTTCAACTACTCTCCGCTGAGGCGCAACCGACGCTGCTCACGCTAAACGGCGAGCGGCGGGACTTTTCCTTCCTGCCCATCGCCCAGTACGGCGCACTGGGCAAGCACGAGCGTTTTGATGATTTCGCCTCCCTACTGGACGAATTTTACGGCAGTCGGGAGCAACTGGATCTCATGCGGCAGAAGGGCGAGAGTCTGCGCAAGCTCGTGGATGCGGCGGCGGGACGGCTGGTGCGCAAGCTCGCAAACCAAACGCAGGAGCTCCTGCGGGCGGAGGAGCGGGAGCAAAAACGCATCTACGGCGACTTGATTACCTCGCATCTGCATGCGCTGCAAAAGGGCGACAGCCTCCTGCGCTGCGAGAATTATTACGACCCCGACGGCGGCACGGCGGAGATTAAGCTCGACCCGCTGAAAACCCCGCAGCAGAACGCCGCACGCTATTATAAGGACTACGCCCGCTTGAAAACCGCCGAGCAGATGCTGCGCCAGCAGATGACGCAGGGGGAGCTTGACTTGGAGTACCTGCGCTCGGTGCAAGACAACCTCGCCCGTGCGCAGAGCGAGCGGGATTTGGCGGAAATTCGGCAGGAGCTGAGCCAGAACGGCTATCTCAAAGCGCCCAAGGGCACCAAAAAGCAGCAGAAGGTACAGGCGCAAAAGCCGCTGGAGTACCGCACGAGCGCCGGTTTGCAGGTGCTCGTCGGGCGCAACAACCTGCAAAACGACCAGCTCACGTTCAAAATCGCCCGCCACACCGATTTGTGGCTGCACGTGCAAAAGGCGGCGGGCTCGCACGTGATTTTGGAGTGCGACGGCGGCATGCCGGACGATGCGAGCATTGAGGAGGCCGCCCGCCTGGCCGTGCAGCACTCGAGCCTCAGCGGCGGGGCGAAAGTGGCGGTGGATTATACGCCGGTGCGCAATTTGAAGAAGCCGCCGTCGGCGAAGCCCGGTATGGTGATTTACCACAAGTACTGGACGCTGTACCTGTAAGAGAACTTGCAGGATTTCCGCAAGAAATGACGGAAAATGAAATATGACTTGCAAACAAACACCGCTCAATCCGCAAAAAGTGAGGGATTGAGTGGTGTTTGTTTAATGTGCACGATAAACTATAAGAGCAAACAAAAAGATTAAACATGTTTTTGCAAGCAGCGCATTTACATCCGTCAATTTTTGTGATAGAGTATATTATGCATGAAATTGTTACAAAGTGAGGTTTTTGCGCATGGAAAGACGACTGTCGAAGCTCAATTTGCCCGCCGAGCTGGCCGAGGTGCTGGAGGCCGCAGCGATGGTGCTGGTGCCGACGTGCAAGGAGGAGCTCTACGAGTGGGTTTACGGCCCCGACCGGGCGAATCGCATGGAAGTGAGCTATGATGTAGCGGGGCGGCGCGTGGTGGAAACCACGGTGGTGCGGGCCCGCAACGGTGTCGTGGTGAACTATCCTGAGGATTATATGCGCCGCCGGGACTCGGACAGCATGCGCATCGGCGACGACCTGCCTACCGACAAGCCCCGCTTTTCCGACTGCTACGGCTATCCCTTCTCCGAGCTGGAGCAGGCGACTTACGAGTGGCTGGCGAAGCAGGAGCTCATCGTCATGCCCTTTTTGGCGGGCGGGCGGTACGAAGGCCTGCTGGTTTGCCCGCGCAATGCGGCGTTTTTCGCCTTTTCGCTGGCGCAGCTGCAAAAATTCGTCAAGCTCGAGGACTGCGAGAGCATCACGCCGCGGGCGATTGTCTACGTCGCACCGCCGTTTCGCCACACGCATTTTGACGGCAAGCAGGTGGTGGTACACAACCGCCGCAGCGACCGGCACGATATTTTCGCCTACAACCTCTATCCCGGCCCCTCGGCCAAGAAGGGGATTTACTCCGTGCTGCTGGACATCGGCGAGCAGGAGGGCTGGGTGACGGCGCACGCCTCGGCGGCGCGCATCATCACGCCCTACGAAAACGAGATGGTGATGATGCACGAGGGCGCAAGCGGCGGCGGCAAGAGCGAGCTCTTGCAGGACGTACACCGCGTGGCAAACGGACGGGTGCTGCTCGGCACGAACACGGCCACGGGCGAGCAGCGCTTCATCTCCATGAGCGACACATGTACCATCGAGCCCGTGACGGACGACATGGCAATCTGCCATCCCGATTTCCAAACCGGCAGCGGGAAGTTGGCGCTCTGCGACGGCGAGGACGGCTGGTTTGTGCGCACGGACGGCATTGAGGAATACGGCTCAGACCCGCTCTACGAGCGCATTTCCATCCACACGAGAGAGCCGCTGGTGTTCTTCAACCTCCACGGCGAGCCGGGAGCGACCTGCCTGCTCTGGGAGCATGCGACGGACGGAAACAACCGCCCCTGCTCCAACCCGCGGGTGATTATCCCCCGGGAAATGATTGACCGCATCGTGCGCGAGCCCGTGGAAGTGGACGTGCGCTCCTTCGGCGTGCGCATGCCGCCGGGGAGCCTCGAACGCCCGAACTACGGCATCATGGGCATGCTGCAAATCATCCCGCCTGCGCTGGCGTGGCTGTGGCGGCTGGTTGCGCCGCGAGGGTACAACAACCCCAGCATTGATGCCTCCGCAGCGCTGAAAAACGGACGGCTGGAGAGCGAGGGCGTTGGGTCTTACTGGCCGTTCGCCACGGGACTGCGCACCAAGCAGGCGAACCTGCTGCTGCGGCAGATTTTGGACTGCCATAGAACCCGCTACGTCCTCATTCCGAATCAGTACATCGGCGTAATCAAAATCGGATTTTCCGCCGAGTGGATTTCCCGCGAGTATCTCGCCCGCCGCGGTGGCGTGAACATGAAGATGGATCGTCTCGTCGCCGCCCGCTGCCCCCTCATGGGCTACTCCATGCAGGAGATGAAGGTGGACGGCCAGCACATTTCATCCAAATTTCTGCACCCCGAGCGGCAGGAAACGATGGGCAACGACGGCTACGACAAGGGCGCAGAGATTTTGTACGACTTCTTTGCCGAGCGGCTGGCGGAGTATGACGTCGCCGAGCTCGACCCGATGGGGCAGGAAATTTTCAAGGTGTTCCGGCGGCACGGCACGGTGGAGGATTACTGCAAGCTCACCCCGATGGGTCTGCGGCCGTAAGTGAAAACATAGTACAAGTCCCGAGGCAGCTTTTGCCTCGGGACTTTTTACCTACTTTGATTCTTTTTCTTCCGCATGGCCTGCGAGCTCAATTTTCCCATGCGTGCGCTCGTACTCTGAAATGAATTTCAACATCAACTGAATAATTTGGCTATTGGCCGAGCGTCCCTCATGCCCGCAGACATAACGAAATTTCGCTAGAGTGACGCCATCCACTCTTAAACCAAAATGCTTCTCATTACCCTTGTTCATATAAAACACTCCAATAAAGCTATAATAACTTTATTTTAACTCTATTTTGTGATACAATACAAAAACAGAGTTATTTCAGAGTTATAATAACTCTGAAATTTGTATACAATATAGAAAGGCGAAGGAAAAATATGATAAACAAAACGGATGACAAACGCAAAAACGGCGTGGCCCCTCGGTCACTCCGTTTCCACGTTCTCTTGGCGCTCCAAGTCCTCAAGGGCGGCTCGTGCCGCTGCGACGATAAATTTGGTGAAGTCGCAATCCGTGCCGATGATAGCTTCGTTCACCTGCGCAATCACTTCGTTGGGAAAGCGAATGGATTTCGTGGTGCTTTTCGGCGGCGTTGGAATTTGGAATGGCATACCTTATCGTGTCTCCTGCAACTTTATTCTACTTACATCATATATTGCAAAATGAAACGCAGATGCATTGCAAATTGCAATATATAATCAGAGTATAGCGAAAACAGGAGGGATTATATGGCAGAATTTTGTCGCACATGCTATAAAAAAGTGCTCAAGGGAACGGAGCCGGAGCGGCATTTGGTGCTCTCCAAGGATTTGGAGCTCTGCGAGGGCTGCGGCGAGCAAAAACCGGTGGTGGTGCGGGTGCGCCGTCCTGCGTGGGACGGCATTCTCCATTTCCTGTTCACCGGGCGAATTCGATGGAGATAGCAAAATGAAATGCGGCGTGACCGATGGTCACGCCGCATTTTTTATTCGGTCGCAAAGACGATAAACATGTTCTGGTCGGTGCGCACAAGGTCGCCCTTTTTGTTGTACACGCTGATGGCGAGCCGCTGTTCCTCGGGGAAGCAGTTGAGCTCGATGACGCTCTGCTCCTGTCCGCCGAAGAGGGTTTTGTACGTGATGACGGCGCGGTCGCTGCCCTCGCCGCTGACGGTATAGCGCCAGTAGCTGCCCTCGATGGGGACGAGGATGCCGCCGTCCTCGGTGGTGATGTCGGCGATTTCCAGCGGCACAGCCACCTGGAAGGTGATGGCCTGCTCCAAGGGGCTGTATTCGTAGTGCACGGTGGCCTCCGGCATGACGCGGTAGAGGTTGTAGGCGATGGCACCCAGCACGAACACGGCCAGCAGGATTCGAATTACAATTTGCTTCATGGGATACCTCCTTGCGCTGTGGGTTAGAGAGCCTTGAGGGATTCCTCGAGCTTGGAAATCAGACTGCGCAGGGTGGCCGCCCGTGTCTGCTCGGCGGCGACGATGGCCTCGGGCGCTTTGGCGGCAAAGCCGGGATTACCGAGCTTTGCTTCGAGCTTTTCCAGCTCGGCCGTTTGCTTTGCGAGGTCTTTTTCCATGCGCTTGCGCTCGGCATCCAAATCCACCAGCTCCGCCAGCGGCAGGAACAGGCGGGCATCGGACGTAACGAGGCTCACCATGCCCGTGAGGTCGGTCGGGGCGGCGGCGGAGATGGTGACGCTCTCGCTGTAGCCCAGCTTTTTGAGGAAGGGCGTGCCCCGCTCATAGATGGCGGCGTTGTCGCTGACGATGAGCAGGCTCGACTTCTTGCCCGGCGGCACGTTCATCTCGGCGCGGCGGGTGCGGATGGCGCGGATGGCTTCCATGGTCAGCTCCATTTCACGTTCCTCGGCGGGGAAGCGCAGCGCAGCGCTCGCCACCGGCCACGGGCGCACGATGAGCAGCTCGTCCTCAGCGCCGACGTGGCGGGGCAGGGCGCTGTAAATTTCTTCGGTGAGGAAGGGCATGAAGGGGTGCAGCAGCGTGAGGGTCTCGATGAGCACGTGGCACAGCACGTTTTGGGCGTTGACCTTTGCCTGCTCGTCGTCGCCTTGCAGGCGGGTTTTCGTCAGCTCGATATACCAGTCGCAGAAGGAGTCCCAGATGAAGTCGTAGAGCTTCTGCGCCGCCATGCCCAGCTCGTATTTATCGAGATTTTCGGTGACCTCGGGGATGAGGGCGTTGAGCTTGGAGAGAATCCACTTATCCTCGGCGGTCAAATCGGCGGGCAGCGCCACCTTGTCGATGGTCAGATTCATCTGGACGAAGCGGGTGGCGTTCCAGATTTTGTTGGCGAAGTTGCGCATCGCCTCGCAGCGCTCGGTGTAAAAGCGCATGTCGTTGCCCGGCGAGTTGCCCGTGACGAGGAAAAAGCGCAGCGCATCTGCGCCGTACTGGTCGATGACATCGAGCGGGTCGATGCCGTTGCCGGCGGATTTGCTCATTTTCTTGCCCTTGTCGTCACGGAGGAGGCCGTGGATGAACACGGTGTGGAACGGCGTTTCGCCCAGCTGCTCGATGCCGGAGAAAATCATGCGGGCGACCCAGAAAAAGATAATGTCATACCCCGTGACGAGCACATCGGTGGGGTAGAAGTAGTCCACGTCGGGATTTTTCTCCGGCCAGCCCAGCGTGGAAAACGGCCACAGCGCAGAGGAAAACCACGTGTCCAGCACGTCGGGGTCACGCTCGATTTTCGCACTGCCGCACGTCTCGCAGGTGTCGGGATCGTGGCGGGCGACGGTCATATGGCCGCAGTCGGCGCAGTACCAAACGGGGATTTGATGCCCCCACCAGAGCTGGCGGCTGATGCACCAGTCGCGCACGTTTTCCATCCAGTTGGTGTACGTGCCGGCGAAGCGGTCGGGCACGAACTTGGTCCTGCCCGAGCGAACAACCTCCAAAGCGGGCTCGGCGAGCTCGCTCATTTTCACGAACCATTGCGCAGAAACCAGCGGCTCCACGTCCTTGTGGCAGCGGTAGCAGGTGCCCACGTTACGGTTATATGCCTCGATTTTGTCCAGCAGACCGAGCGCCTCCAAATCGGCGACAATCTGCTTGCGGGCGGCGTAGCGGTCGAGGCCTTCGTACTTCGCACCGAGGGCGTTGATCTTGCCGTTGTCGTCGAGCACACGAATGGACTCGAGGTTGTGCCGCAGGCCGACTTCGAAGTCGTTGGGGTCGTGCGCAGGAGTCATTTTCACGCAGCCGGTGCCGAACGCCGGGTCCACGTAATCGTCAGCAACGATGGGGATTTCACGGCTCATTAGCGGCAGCATACAGGTTTTTCCGATGAGGTGCTTGTAGCGCTCGTCGTTCGGATTTACGGCCACGCCGCTGTCGCCCAGCATAGTTTCCGGGCGCGTGGTGGCGACGACGAGGTAGCCCTCCTCGCCCACGAGCGGATAGCGAATATGCCAGAGGCTGCCGGGCTTCTCCTCGTACTCAACCTCGGCGTCGGACAGCGCAGTCACGCAGTCGGGGCACCAGTTGATGATGCGGCTGCCCTTGTAGATGAGCCCCTTTTCATAGAGCGTGACGAACACCTCTCGCACGGCGGCGGAACAGCCCTCGTCCATCGTGAAGCGGGCGCGTGCCCAATCGCAGGAAGCGCCAAGCTTCATCTGCTGCTCGACGATGCGGTTGCCGTATTTTTCCTTCCAGTCCCACACGCGTGCGAGGAATTTTTCGCGCCCGAGGTCATAGCGGGAGAGCCCCTCTTCTTCCCGCAGCGCCTCTTCCACCTTGATTTGCGTGGCGATGCCCGCATGGTCGGTGCCCGGCATCCAGAGTGCGGCGTAACCCTGCATCCGCTTGAAGCGAATCAGCACATCCTGCACGGTGGAGTCCCAGGCGTGCCCCATGTGCAGCTGCCCCGTGACGTTGGGCGGCGGCATGACGATGGTGAAGGGCTTTTTGCTCTCGTCTCGCTCGCAATGGAAGCTGCCCGCATCGAGCCAACGCTTATAAATGCGACCCTCAACCTCTTGCGGCTCATAGATTTTCGGTAATTCTCTGGCCATGTTTTATAACAGTCCTTTCGGTGTTTGGGGATGAAAAAACGCCCCAAACCTAGTATTAGGTTCAGGGCGCAGAAAATTCTGCGCGGTACCACCTGAATTGCGGAACAAGTCCGCCGCTCGTTGTCTCGATAACGGGAGAACCCGCCGTAGCTTACTATTTTTGGTTCGGCTACGGTGCTCCGGAATGACTTCCCCATAGTCTGCGCAAAGGCTCGCACCAATCGCCTTTTCTCTGTGCCGCAGTGGATGTGGGTACTGGTTTCCATCCTTGCAATTATAGTGATTATATTCATTATTCTCGGTTTTGTCAAGTTTTCTGTGGTTTTTACATTGTTGTTGTGGGGGTGACCTGCAATCTCGGTCATTTTTCGCTGCGAAGAATCTGTTTCCATCTATACTTTCCCCAAGTTTCGCTTGAGGCGAGTTCATTTTTTGTGCTCAAAAAACGAAGCAAAAAAAGCTTTTTTCCACCGAATTTCTCCATATTTCGTCCACTCTTACGGGGGAGCGCCCTCATGCGGCAGATTCGGCGGGCGAGAGTTTGGCATGCAGTAGAATTAACAGTGCGGTACATCTTACGGCAGGATGCAGAGATAATCCGGTGCAGGCTTGGTGTTTGCAACCATATTTTAGTCGGGCTGTGCCCTCTTGCGGTGAAAGCTTAAGGTGCGTGCGAAACGCAGGGGACGCTGCCCTCAGCGTCCCGCCGCTCTCCCTCGTCATTGAGGATCAAGCCCGTAATGACGATTCAACATCCTCTGAAATAAAACAAAAGGAGCCGCCCGTTGGGCGGCTCCTGCGCATCACAAAGAGTCAAGCGCAGCCACGGTGAGTATGTCTTGGGCAACGGAAAACTTCACACGCCATCCGCCAAAATCCATCCCGTAAACCCGCTGCGCATCGTCTTGATAGGACGGCCGCGGGTCCTGCGCCAGCACGGCAATCAGCGTCTCCCGCTGCTCTGCCGATAGGGCAGCATCGCTGCCTTGGGCAAAAACCACCGCCAGCCGCCCCTGCGGCGCAGTGTTGGCGAAGCCGCCCGTGGCCTGCGGGATGCAGTCGGCGTAGGGCAGGTAGGGCTTCACGTCGTAAATCGGCGTGCCGTCCATCAAATCCGCACCGGCCACATGAATCACCGTGCCGTGCTCCGCCGTCTGCTCCAAACCAGTTAGCGCCACCGCTGAGAGCCCCAATCCGTTGGGACGGAAGGGCGAACGCGTGGCGAACACGCCCATGCGCTCGTTGCCGCCGAGGCGCGGCGGACGCACTGTCGGCGACCAGAGACCGCCCTTTTTCTCCGCCTTGTGAAAGCCCCAAATGAGCCAGAGATGGGAAAAATCTTCCAGGCCCCGCAGGGCATCCGCATTGCGAAAGGCGGGCTCAAACACGATGGTAGAGCGCAGGGCGGGCACAAGCCCGCTCTGGCGGGGGATGCCGAATTTTTCGGGAAAATCGCTGTGCATGCGGGCGATGATGTCCATATTCGTCTGCTCCACGGCGCTACTCCAGCATGGCGCTGCCGGTGCAGAGCTCGTGATAGCGCCCGCCGATGGCCAGCAGCTCGTGATGGTCGCCGCGTTCGATAATCTCGCCCTGCTCAATGACCATGATGGCGTCGGAATTGCGCACAGATCGGAAGAGCACACGTCTGAA
>JGI994J12354_10003194_pt1 | contig 15450 bp, 18 predicted proteins | sample IntmicLarv3ML3BL_FD_12354 | JGI IMG/M metagenome (IMG submission 12354)
TTAATTATATAAATTTAAATTGAAAGTATCTATAATTTAATTTGGGTTGGGACATTTTCTCAAATGATTTGTTAAGACATTATCATAAATGAATTAGATAAGAGAGGTGGAATAGCACAATAATGTTGAATTTTATGTTAAGTTGTGATATAATAAGCCCTGTAATAAACAATATTTTAGTTTAAATTCCTTTATTTTACTGGGAAATTTCCAGTTTTGCATAAATAATATATTACAGTTACTATAAAAAAGGAGGAAAGATTTATGAGTTATTTAGTTGTACCAAAAATTACAGGAGATTGCACCAAGCCTCCTATTCCTGAACAGTATCACTATGTGGAAGGGAAATGGAATGATGGTCTTGTAATTCAAGATGAATCTTACAATCAGTTTGTATGGGTACCTGTTGGGGCACTGCCTAAAAATGGAAATCCCTATGCACGTGCTGGTTCAGTTCATTGTGATCATCAGTTTGGACGTAGGGTAGAGTGGTTTGAATATTACTATGAGGATACAAGAGATGAAACTCGTAAAAAGCAATATGAGAGTGTTGGTAAATATGGTGGTTTTTATATCAGCCGGTTTACTAACTCTAAATCAGCAAATGGATTACCAGCATCTGTAAGAGGCAAAAAGCCTTGGGAACTTTACTTTCAAGAAGCACTTATAGCAGCTCAAAAAATAGGACAGGGTAAAGTACAAAGTCATCTCTTATATGGTTCAGAGTTTGATTCTATAATTGAGTTTGCAAAGCTTACAGGAACATCTCAATATGAGCTTGAAGAAGATAGTACAAAGCTTGGAAATTACAAAAATAGTGAGGGCAGTCTTGGGAAAATTGCTGCCACAGGTAGTAATGAGAGTTGGTGTTTTAATCGCATTTATGATTTAGCAGGTAATGTTCTTGAACATACCCAGGAAAGAGGTCGTTCAAATTGCCATCTTAAACGTGGTGGTAATTGCAGTCTTAAGGGAGATGGTTTCCCTGTTGCATATCGAGTTAGATATGAGATGGTTGGAAGTGGAGGCTTTCGTTCAGCACTATGTATTGAGTAATGCATAAATGAAGTTGGTATACAAAGTAAAACATAAAAAGAAGAAATTTGAAAATTCAAATTTCTTCTTTTTATTGTTTATTCTCACATTATGTGGTAAAATGTAAAAATAAAGGGGAAAATAACATGGACAAAGTATTAGTTTTTGTAGATTTAGATGGAACATTACTAAAAGATGATAAATCAATTGCTGAAGAAAATTTAGATATAATAAGAGAAGCTTATAATAAATATAATGTTGAAATTGCAATTGCTACAGCGAGAAACGCAACTATTGCAGAAGGTTTTGCAGCAGAATTAGGCTCTGTTTGCCAATATGTTATATGTGCTAATGGAACAACAGTAAAGCATATGGAGAGTGATGAATATATACATGACAAATCATTTTCAACAGAAAAAATAACAGAGTTAATTGATTTTTGTCAACAAAATAATTTAGGATTTATGGCAGGTGCTGATAAGGCAAGATATTTTCCTACAGGATATGAGTATATTAGAGATTTAGATAGGTTTATGTCAGACAAGTTCCCTAATAGTATACAATTTGTTCCTGATGTAAATAGTTATGCATTAGATCCAAATAATAAATTAATATTATCTGCTATAATAGGTGAAGAAGAAGAGTTATTAAAACACTATGAGGAACTAAAAAAGATTTCAGGTATATCTGTTGCAAGATTGAGTCATTTTTCAACATCTGGAGAATATATTAATGCATCATATTTTGATGTTATGGGTGAAAATGTAGATAAAGGAACTGCTATGAAAGTTGCAGCAGAGCATTCTGGAAGCTCAATTACTGTTGCATTTGGTGATGGAAATAATGATATAGAAATGCTTTCTACTGCAGATTATGGTTTTGCGATGAGGAATGCAGACCCAGTTTTAATGGAGGCTGCTAAAATAGCTACTATTAATACAAATAATGAAAGCGGTGTTGGGAAGAGTTTATTGTCATTGTTAGAATATATAAGTGAAAGAGGAATACTAGATATTAATAAATTTAAAAATAGAGGTGTAGATACATATGATGAAAGATAATGTTCTTTTTGTTGGACATGGAGATTTAATGCTAGATAAAATTTATGACCATAATCACAATATAATTCGTGAAGAAGGTGGAGGGTGTAACTGGAATGTGTTATACAATTTGGCTTATTCTGGTGAAAAGTGTTATGCTATTGGTGGAATTGGTAATGATGAAGATGGTAATAAAACTTTGGAGTCATTAAATAAAGTAGGGATTAACACAGAGTATGTTATAAGAGAAGCTAAAGGCACTAATGTAATGAATATAATAATACCAGATTCAAAAAATATTGGTGATAATGATGTAGTACATACTTGGTATTCTCCAATCACAAATAAACTTACTATTAATTTTTCTAATAAGCTTCCTAGTACTATACCAGAGGAACTAAAAGACAAACAACTATATATTATATTGGATAGAGTTAGAAAAGTAAATTTAAATTTTATCAATAATATAGAACATAAAAAAGTTTGTTTAGATGTTGGACATATTAGATATATAAGACATTTTGATGGAGATTATTTGAAAAAATTTTTATTAAAAGCAAATTTACTACTTTTAAATATGCATACCTCAAAAATGTTGTACAATAAATTAGGAATAGAAGATGAAGTTGAATTGTTTAATATACTTAAATTGGATTTACTTGTAATAACTAATGGTAAAAATAAATCTACTTTTATGTTTAGAAAAAATAAAGAGGTAGAAATAATACATAAACAGCCTAAGTTAGTGAGAGAAGTAGTAGATACAAGTGGTGCAGGAGATGCGTTTTTTGCAAGCATTATAAAACATTATGCATATAATGGAAAGGTTAATTCAGAGTTTATTGATAAAGTTTTTGAAGAAGCGGATTTGAAAGCTCGTGAAACTTTAAAGTTTATAGGTTCGAGAAGAGAGAAAAAATAAATAGGTTTTTATAAAATACATTGTAGGAGGGTGTCCTAGAATATATATCATCATTCGCGGCAAAATATTCATTTCAGGACACCCTCAATAAAATAAAAAATATCTTTTTATAATATATAATATAATCCATTCCCAATAGATAGGTGTGTTGTAATTAAAATAAATTCCTCCAAGACAAGGGGTAATCCATGTGCCTCAAAGGGCTGTCGGAACTTTATTTTAATTACAACACACTTATCTATTTCGCGCTAGTGTATATTATCTTAATAACATTTTACCTAAATTGGTTATTGTTCCAGCTCCTTGTGTTAAAATTATATCATTAGGATTAGTATTCTTCTTTAAATAATCAACAATATCTGAAAAGTAAGAAATGTAAATAGCATTTTTACCAAGTGATTTTATTTTATCAACTAAATCTTTTGAGGAAACACCATATTCGTCTTTTTCACGAGCTGCATAAATATCAGTTACAATTATATTATCAAACTCAGTTAATACTTCTGCAAACTCATCAAGAAGTTCTTTTGTTCTACTATAAGTGTGTGGTTGAAATACAATAAAAGATTTATTATATTTCATATTTTTTAAAGCACTTGCGACTGCTTTTACTTCTGTTGGGTGATGACCATAATCATCGAAAACTCTTACCTCATCAAATGAGCCAACATATTCAAACCTTCTATGTGCACCAGTGAATTTAACTAAAGCTTTTTTTATTTTAAGTTTATTTATTCCATATTCATGGCATACTGCAATACAGGCAAGGGCATTAGAAACATTATGCATACCTGGAACAGATAAAGAAAAATGTTCATATAATTTTCCTTTATATAATACATCAAATTCATAAAAGCCATTGTCATCAAAAGAAATGTTTTTAACTGTAAAGTCAGCAGTAATGTTTACAATTCCATATGTTACAACTTTGGTTTTACCTTCTTTAGCAACTTCTAAGCAACTTTCATCATCAGCATTTATAACTAATAATCCATTTTCAGGTAAAATTTTTACATACTTCAAAAATGCATTTTTAATATTTTCAAAATTTTTAAAGTAATCTAGATGGTCATTATCTATATTAAGTATTATTTCTGTTTTAGGATGGAACTGTAAGAAACTTTCTACATATTCACAAGCTTCTAAAATAAAATAATCACTTTGTCCAATTCTGTAATTGCCATCTATTCCTTTTAACATGGCACCAACTTGAACAGTAGGGTCTAAAAATCCTTCTATAAAGGCAAGCGAAATCATAGAAGTAGTAGTGGTTTTTCCATGAGTTCCAGAAACCGCAATAACATCTTTGTATAATTTAGTTAGTTCACCTAAGAATTCTGAACGTTCAATAATAGGTATATTTTTTTTATTTGCTTCTATATATTCAATATTATCACTTTTAACAGCAGCAGTATATACTACTAAATCAGCACCTTCAACATTATTTTTACTATGATTAATAAAAACTCTAATTCCTTTTTCCATAAGTTTATTAGTAGTTTCGCTTTCAGAAGCATCAGAACCTGTTACATAAATACCAAAGCTTTGCAATAACTCTGCAATTCCACTCATACTAATGCCACCAATACCAATCATATGTATATGTTTATAATCTTTTATATTCATTTGTTAAACACCCTATATAATTATATACCAAAAACACAAAATATATAATATATTTTGCAAAAAAATATTTTCAATATTTTGTAAAATAAAGAAGGAAAAAATATTTTTTTGGAGAATAATATAATTGTATATAAGAATATATACAATATTTATTACAAAAACAGTGGAAGGAGTGCTGGAAAAATGCAAATTACAGACGTACGTTTAAGAAAAGTAAACTCAGAAAACAGAATGAAAGCTGTTGCATCTGTAACTTTTGATAATGAATTTGTAATTCATGATATTAAAGTTATAGAAAGTCAAAATGGATTATTCATAGCTATGCCAAGTAGAAAAACTCCAAATGGAGAATTTAAGGACATAGCACATCCAATCAATGCTGAGACAAGAGAGAAGATTCAAAATTCTATATTAGAAGCTTATAACTCTCCAGATGCAGAAGAAGTACCTGAGTCAGCTGAATAATAAATGAAAATAAACATAAAAAAGCGTGAATGCGCTTTTTTATTATTTTTAAAAAAGTAGAAAAAATAAAATAACATTTCTGTTATCACTATTGGGGGCAAGAGAATAAAATATAATAATGTTGATAAACTAAAAAGAAAATGGATAGGAGAATGAACATGCATATAAAGTATTTTGACCATGCAGCAACAACTGCAGTTAAAGAAGAAGTATTAAGAGAAATGTTGCCATATTTTAGATTAGAATATGGTAATCCTTCATCAATATATAGTTTAGGAAGAAAAAATAAAAAAGTAATAGAAGAAGCAAGAGAAAAAGTGGCAAAAGTGTTAGGTGCAAGTTCAAAAGAAATAACATTTACATCATGTGGTACTGAAAGTGACAACCTTGCAATAAAAGGTATTGCATATGCTAATAAAAATAAAGGAAACCATATAATAACAACCAAAATAGAGCATCCAGCAGTACTTAATACATGTAAGGCTCTTGAAAAAGAAGGTTTTGAGATAACATTTTTGGGTGTAAATGAAAATGGATTAATAAGTTTAGATAATTTAATCAATACTATAACAGATAAGACAATATTAATAAGTATAATGTTCGCTAATAATGAAATAGGAACAATACAAGACATAGAAGCTATAGGTAATATTGCAAAAGAACATAATATATATTTTCATACAGATGCAGTTCAAGCAGTTGGAAATGTAAAAATTGATGTAAATAAAATGAATATAGATCTATTATCACTTTCAGCACATAAATTTTATGGACCAAAAGGTATAGGGGTGCTTTATACAAAAACAGGAGTGAATTTGTCGAAAATACAAGAAGGCGGACATCAAGAAAGAGATAAAAGGGCTGGAACAGAAAATGTGGCAGGAATAGTAGGAGTAGGAAAGGCAATTGAACTTGCTTATAAGAATATAGATGAATATAATGAGAAACTAACTAGTTTAAGAGATTATTATATTAAACAAGTGGAAGAGAAAATTTCAGATGTAAAATTAAATGGACATAGAGAAAAAAGATTACCAGGAAATGCAAATATATCTTTTAAATATGTTGAAGGAGAAGCATTGCTTTTAAATTTAGATGCAAAAGGTATATGTGCATCTAGTGGCTCAGCTTGCACATCTGGTTCATTAGACCCATCACATGTTTTGCTTGCTATAGGGCTTGAACATGATATGGCACATGGATCACTAAGAGTAACATTTGGAGAAGACAATACAAATGAAGATGTAGACTATTTAGTAGAATGCTTGGTAGAAATAGTAGAGAGATTGCGTAAAATGTCGTCAAAAAATTAATAAAATGCTATATTATATTAGAAAAAACATTAAAAACCCTTGCTTTTTATAAAAAGGCAAGGTTATAATTTTATGAGAGTATAGGAGGATATTTTATGGAAGAGAAATTTAGGTGTTTTGGAGATATTCAAATATATGAAGACTATCATGATAACGAATGGGGAATACCTGTACATAATGATAATAAATTGTTTGAAATGTTAATTTTAGAAGGGGCACAAGCAGGACTTTCATGGATAACAGTACTGAAAAAAAGAGAGGCATATAGAAAAGCTTTTGACGGATTTGACCCTAATAAAGTAGCACTTTATGATGAAACAAAAATTCAAGAACTTATGTCAAATGAAGGTATAATACGAAACAATTTAAAAATTAAAGCAGCTATAATTAATGCTAAACTTTTTTTACAAATTGCTGAAGAATATGGAAGTTTTGATAAATTTATATGGAAATATGTAAATTATACTCCTATTGTAGGACATTGGAATAGTTTTGAAGAAATGCCAATAACTACAGAAATTTCTGATACAATAAGTAAAGAATTAAAGAAAATGGGATTTAAATTTGTTGGTTCAACCATAATTTATTCATTTATGCAGGCAATAGGTATGGTAAATGACCATCTTACAAAATGTTTTGTTTATAAAGAGAAGAAAGGAATGGAATTATGAGAGATATAGAAATAGGAAGAGTATATAGACACTTTAAAGGTAACTATTATTATATTAAAGATATAGGAATACATTCAGAAACTAGGGAAGAGTATGTTGTGTATCAAGCATTATATGGTGATTACAAAACATATATTAGACCAAAAGAAATGTTTTTAGAAAAAGCAGATATAAATAGAGTAGATAATATTTTTAAACAGGAATATAGATTTGAATTAGTTGATTTAAATATTAAATAAAGGAGTTTTTAAAATGGGAAGACCACAAACAAAACAAGATTTAATAATTGCAGGAAATGAGCAGTTTAAAAAACTATGGGATATTATTGATTCTATGAGTGAAGTAAAACAAAATGCTATATTTGATTTTGATGAAAATATTGGGAAAGAAGCACACTGGAAAAGAGATAAAAATATTCGTGATGTATTAATTCATTTATATGAATGGCATCAGCTATTATTGAATTGGGTAAGTGCTAACCAAAATGGAGAAAACAAACCTTTTTTGCCAGAGCCATATAACTGGAAAACTTATGGAGATATGAATGTTGAGTTTTGGAAAAAACATCAAAATATTTCTTATGATAAATCAAAAGAAGTATTGAAAGAAAGTCATAATAAAGTTATTAAAATGATTGAGACTTTTTCTAATGAAGATTTATTTACTAAAAATCATTTTAAGTGGACTGGTGGTTCTACACTAGGACAATATTGTGTATCAGCAACATCAAGTCATTATGATTGGGCTATTAAGAAAATGAAAGCACATATTAAAACAAGTTAGATTGATATGAAAGATGAGGTATGATTTATGAACAGAGAAGAAGCATATAAAATATTAGAAAAAAATATGACAAAACCAAATTTGATAAAGCATTGCTTGGCAGTAGAAGCTGTTATGAAACATTTTGCTGAAATGAATAATGAAGATACTGAATATTGGGGTAATGTTGGGTTATTACATGATATAGATTATGAATTATATCCTGAAGAACATTGTAAAAAATATAAAGAAGTGTTGAAAGATGTAGTTGATTATGATTTTATAAGAACATTAGAATCACATGGTCATGAATTATGTACAGAAGTTAGACCAGAAAAATTTATGGAAAAAATATTAATAACAATAGATCAATTAACAGGATTCATAACAGCATGTGTATTAATGAAACCAAGTAAAAAATTAGAAGATGTAGAAATGGCTTCAATGCTTAAAAAATGGAAAAGAAAAGATTTTGCATCACGGAACACAAAGAGAGAGAATAGAATATTGGACAAGTGAATTAGGATATACTTTGGATTATATGCTAGAGCAAACATTGATAGGTATGCAAAAAATATCAAGTGAATTAGGGTTATAAAGATATGGAAAAATGGAGGAAAGTGGCTTTTTATACACTCGGTTGTCCGTGTGTTACTGGAAATATGAAACTCCTTAGCCATTGCGACTGTAGGGAAAGCAACCTGTTCAAAACTCCGTATTTTCACTGATTTTTGATATTTTTCCCACGATTTTGGGCAAAATATAGGCATTTTTATGTTAAAAATACCAAAACGCAAATAGTGTACACTTTCGTTCACTTTTGTACAGTTTTGTACACTAAACAAGTAGTAAAAAAATGGAAATAGAGCATAGGATTTTTACAATAGAAATTTTGCTCTATTATTTTTATGTTGACTTATCCTTTTTCGATAAATTTACATTTTATTACAAAAACACTTGGCAAACACAAACTAATGTTCTAAGATAAAAATGATTTAAACAAAAAGGAGATATGTGAATGTTAGAAAGAATATTATTAGATACAAATATGTTAATATATTTAGAAGATGACCATGTATTAGATGCTAATGTGGCTAAATTAACTAGAATATTATATGATTCCTCTGATTATAAAATAGTAATACATCCAAAATCAATCGTTGAAGCTAATAAAATAAAAGATGAAAGAAGGAAATCAATATTTCTATCGAAAATATTAGTGTATAAACAGATTGAAAACCCACCAAATGCATCAAAAGAATTTCAAGAGTTGGCGGGATATAAAAATGAGAACGATAAAATTGATAATGAATTGTTATTTGCAGTTAAACAGAACTGTGTTTCATATTTTATTACAAATGATACAGAGTTACAGAAAAAAAGTGAAAAAATAGGACTGAAAGATAAAGTTCTTAGTATTGAAGATGCTATAGAAAAATTTAAAATTCAAGAGAAAAGTAATATTGTTACTCCAATTTTTATAAACAAAGAATATATATACCAAACACAAATAGAGAATAGTTTTTTTGATAGCTTAAGGGAAGATTATAAAGGATTTGATGAATGGTTTAAAAAGAAACAAAAAAATAACGAAAAAGCATTTGTAACAAAAGATAAAAAGAATGAAGTGACATCATTTCTAATGCTAAAAGTTGAGGACGAAAAAGAAAAATACGAAGAATTTGAAAAACCATTTAAGCCAGCAAAAAGATTAAAAGTTTCTACTTTTAAAGTAGGAGATACAGGCAAAAGAATAGGGGAAACTTTTATTAAGATAATAATAGAAACTGCTAGAAAAGAAAAAGTAGACGAAATATATATAACAATTTTTCCTAAACATAATTTTTTAATAGATTTATTTAAACAGTATGGTTTTGAGTATTATACATATAAGAATACAGAGAATGCTGAAGGACAAATAAATAAAGAATATATTTTAGTAAAAAATATGAAAGATAAAAGTTACTATCCATTTATAAAATTAGATAATCAAAATATATTCATAATACCAATTCAGCCACCTTATCATAAGTTACTATTCCCAGAAGCAGTGAAAGAGTTTCAAATAAAAATTTCTGATTATGAAGGTATGGATGCAGCTTCAAATGCAATAAAAAAAGCATATATTTCAAATTCTGTAATTAAAAAAATAAAATCAGGGGATATATTACTTTTCTATGCTTCACAAGATAGAAAGGCAATAACAGCTTTGGGTGTTGTAGACAATACATTTAATACTTTTGATAGTATAGAGGATATAACTAATTTAGTAAGAAAAAGAACAGCATATGATGACAATGAATTAAGGGATAGTGCTGATACAGATAGTTTGGTTATAATGTTTAAGCATTATATGTGCTTTAGTGAAGATATAGATTTTCAGTATTTAATAACAAATGGAATAGTAAATGGATATATCCAATGTCCAACAGAAATAACAAAGGAAGGATTCATAAATATTATAAACAAAAATAATGGGGATAAAGAATTTTTTGAAATAAAAATGTAATTTATTTGTTATAGTTTTATTAAAGTGTTTATGATAAAATACATTAATAGGTTATAAGGTTTTATGAAAGAGGTAGATAAGAATGTGTAAAATATTATTATCAATAAATCCAGAGCATGTAGAAAATATTTTTAATGGAAATAAAAAATATGAATATAGAAAAGTAAGATGTAAACAAGAAGCAGACAAGATAATAATTTATTCAACATATCCAATAAAAAAGATTGTAGGAGAAGCAACAATTGAAAGAGTATTAGAAGACTCTCCAGAAGAAGTGTGGAAAATTACAAATAAAGAATCAGGAATTAATTTAAAATTCTTTGAGCAATATTATGAAGGAAGAGAAAAAGCGATTGCATATAAATTATCTAATATAATAAAATACAACAAGCCGAAGGAGCTAGAGAATTATGGATTAAAAGCAGCTCCACAGTCATTTGTGTATGTGTAAATCAATAATGCTTATAGTAAAAAAACTAGGACATAAATCCTAGTTTAATTTTTAGCTTATAATTCAATATTGTAACAGATGTGCAATTAAATTAATAATAATCTTTTAATATTATAGGGTGGCTTCTCACTCCTAAGCTAATTATAACCTTTTCAAGTAAAAAGTCAATATTTTTATGAGAATTTATATAGAAAATGATTACAATTTGTGATATAAATATAACAGTAATAGAGTTAAAAAAAGGAAGTTTGACATGGAAAAAAATAAAATAGTTGTTACATCATATATTTCTCCAGATTTAGATGGAGTTTCTGCAATGTATGGATATAGTGAATACTTAAATAAGAAATCACAAAATGTTGAATATTATATAAATGGTTTTCCTAAAAAAGAAGTAGATATTGTATCTGAAATATTTGATATTAAATTAAGTATTGATGATAAAAAGATACAACAAGAAGATAAAACAGTATTAGTAGATACAAATAATGAATTACGTGGGGCTACAGCGATTGTCCTTAAATCTAGTGGAATACAAAACGATGAAAGCAAGTGATAGCAACGAATAGAGGTGCGAAAAAAGACAATTTTTCGTCAAAAAGATGACATAGGCAAAAGGGGGGAACATAAGTAATGGTAGAAGATACAGAGGCGAACAAATGTAAAAAAAAGGTCGCAACTTATACACTCGGTTGCAAAGTTAATCAATATGAAACAAATGCTATGATACAAAAATTTAAAAGTGCAAACTATGAAATCGTGGATTTTGAAGAGTATGCAGATGTATATGTTGTAAATACTTGTACAGTTACTAACATAGCTGATAGAAAGTGTAGACAAGTTATAAGAAAAGCAAAAGAAAAAAATCTAGATGCAAAACTAATTGTAACTCGGTTGTTATGCGAAAATAGCAAAAGAGGAATTACAAAAAATAAAAGAGATAGATATAATAATTGATAAAAATCAAGATATTTCAGAATATATAGAGCAAATGCAAAGTGATAATGAACAGTTTATTTTTACTGAAAATGCTCGTGCTATGATAAAAATTCAAGATGGTTGTAATCAGTTTTGTTCATATTGTATAATTCCATATGCTAGAGGACGAATAAAAAGTAGAAGTGAAGAAGACATATTAAAAGAGATAGAATTAATAGCGAAACAGGGAATAAAAGAAATTGTAATAACAGGAATACATATTGCTTCATATGGAAAAGATTTGGAAAATGTAAATAATGAACAGCCTCTTTTAAATGTCTTGCAAAAAATAAATATGATAGTTGGAATAGAAAGAATACGATTAGGTTCATTAGAGCCTACTTTAATGACAAAAGAATTTTTAGATGGTTTGATAAAATTAGAAAAAATATGTGACCATTTCCACTTATCATTACAAAGTGGTTGTGACACAGTATTAAGAAGAATGAATAGAAAATATCAAACAAATGAATTTAGAGAAATAGTAAAACAAATAAGAGAATATTATCCAAATGCTAATTTAACAACAGATATAATTGTTGGGTTTCCTGGTGAAACAGAAGAAGAGTTTAATAGTACATATGAATTTTTAAAAGAAATAAAGTTTTATCAAATGCATATTTTTAAATATTCAATAAGAAAAGGTACTGTTGCAGCAATAATGCCAAATCAAATAGACCCTAAAATAAAAGAAGAAAGAAGTAATTTGTTAATTGAGCTATCAAAGAAACATGAAAATGATATTATGAAAAATTATATAGACAAAGTAGTGGAAGTATTATTTGAAGAAGAAAAAGATGGATATATGATAGGGCATACAAAAAATTATATATGTGTTAGTACTTTAAATAATGAAGAACGGATTTAAGAATAAAATTTGTAATGTGAAGATAAAAACAGTTCAAATGGATAAAATAATAGGAGAAACTTCAACGAAAAATATATATGAGTAAAATTTTCTGGGGGGAATAAAAAGTAAAGACACCTATGATAAATATAACAAATAATGAAGTGAAACTCAATGAATTAGAGAAAAAAGTATGGAAAAAGAAAATGCAAGAAGGACTAATTGAATTAATAAAAAAATAAGGCAAGTAACTATAAGTGAGCATTGGCTATTGACGATAGGGCTAAAAACAAGCTATAATATAAGAATGTGGGTATATTTTAGTGGTAGAATTTGGTGCTTCCGACCCCAAGGCGCGGGTTCAATTCCCGCTACCCACTCCAAAACAATGTGAAATCTCCAGATATATCAATATGTCTGGAGATTTTTATTTTGCAAATGGTGTAATTTTAGTGTAATTAACTTATATTTTGACAATTTACAGAAGTACTGATATAAATGAAGTTTAGTTATACTAATTTACATTTTTATAAAAAATATGATATAGTGAAGATATAGGAGTAGTATATGGATAAATCAGTTATAATAGGTATTGCTGGAGGGACAGGTTCTGGCAAAAGTACAGTGTCAGATAAGATAAAAGAAGAGTTTGGTGATGAAGTAACAATTTTAAGTCATGACTTTTACTATAAAAGAAACGACTCTCTTTCTTGTGAAGAAAGAACTAAAATAAATTATGACCACCCAGATGCAATAGAAACAGAAAAGATGATTAAAGATATAACATCATTACAAGAAGGTAAATCTATTGAAAGACCAGTTTATTCTTTTACAGAACACAATAGAGAAAATAGCACTGTTACAGTTAACTCAACAAAAGTTATTATAATAGAAGGAATACTAATTTTTGAAAATAAAGAATTAAGAGACTTAATGGATATAAAAATTTTTGTAGACACTGATGCAGATATAAGAATTTTGAGGAGAATAGTTCGTGATGTTAAAGAAAGAAAAAGAGATTTAGAATCAATTATTTTACAATATTGTAATACAGTAAAACCAATGCATGAGCAATTTGTAGAACCAAGCAAAAGATATGCAGATATAATAATACCGGAAGGTGGGCATAATACAGTTGCTTTAAATATGATAATTGAAAAGATAAGGAGTATATTAAAATGAAAATTACTAACGAAAATGAACTTAAAACAATTGCAAATGATGTGCGAATTGGTATATTAGAAGCTGTATATAATGGTAAGTCTGGACATCCAGGAGGTTCACTATCTATAGCAGATATTGTAACAGTTTTATATTTTAACCATATGAATATTAAGCCAGAAAACCCTAATGATGAAGAAAGAGACAGATTTGTTTTGTCAAAAGGACATGCTTCACCTGCATTATATTCTATTTTAGCTAAAAGAGGATTTTTTGATATAAAAGAATTAAGTACTTTTAGAAATATTGAGAGTAAACTTCAAGGACATCCAGATATGACAAAAGTACCAGGTGTTGATATGACAACAGGTTCTTTAGGTCAAGGCCTTTCAGTAGCAAATGGAATGGCAATATCAGCTAAACTAAATAAAAAAGATTATAGAGTATATGTTGCATTGGGAGATGGAGAGATTCAAGAAGGTCAAGTTTGGGAAGCAGCAATGACAGCATCACATTATAAATTAGATAACTTATGTGTAATAGTAGATAACAACAATCTTCAAATAGATGGTGAAGTTTCAAAAGTAATGAATCCATATCCAATAGATGAAAAATTCAAAGCATTTGGATTTAATGTAATAAATATAGATGGACACAAAATTGATGAAATAATTTCTGCATTAGAGGAAGCGAAAAAAATGAAAGATAAACCAACAGCAATTATAGCAAAAACAACAAAAGGTAAAGGAGTATCATTTATGGAAAATCAAGCCAGTTGGCATGGTAAAGCACCAAATGATGAAGAATATAGAATGGCAATGGAGGTATTGAAAAATGGATGAGACAATAAAAAAAGCAACAAGAGAAAGTTATGGAGAAAAAATAACAGAGCTAGCTGAAACATATTCTAATATAGTAGTATTAGATGCTGATTTATCTTCTGCAACAAAAACAAATACATTTGCAAAAAAGCATCCAGATAGATTTTTTAATATGGGAATAGCAGAACAAGATATGATGAGTACAGCAGCAGGAATGGCAACATGTGGTAATATTCCATTTGTAAGTACATTTGCTGTATTTGCAGCAGGAAGAGCATATGACCAAATAAGAAATAGTATATGTCATCCTAAATTAAATGTAAGAATTTGTGCTACACATGCAGGAATAACAGTCGGAGAAGATGGTGCAACACATCAAATGCTGGAAGATTTAAGCTTAATGAGAACACTGCCAAATATGACAGTAATCTCTCCATCAGATGACATAACAACTAAAGCTTTAATAGAAGAAAGTGTAAAAATAAATGGACCAGTATATGTAAGGTTATGTAGACTTGCAACTGAAGAAATATATACAGAAAATGAAAAGTTTGAAATAGGAAAAGGAATTCAAATAGGAGATGGAACAGAGGCAACAATTATTGCAACAGGAGTGACAGTTGCTGAAGCTATAAAAGCACAAAAAAAATTAAATGAACTTGGTAAAAATGTTAGGGTAGTAGATATGCACACAATAAAGCCTATAGATAAAGAGTTAATCATAAAATGTGCAAAAGAAACAAAAAAAATAATTACAATAGAAGACCATAGCATAATAGGAGGTCTTGGCAGTGCAGTATGTGAGGTGCTTTCAGAAGAATATCCAACTAAAGTTATAAGAATGGGAAT
>JGI994J12354_10003195_pt1 | contig 15450 bp, 14 predicted proteins | sample IntmicLarv3ML3BL_FD_12354 | JGI IMG/M metagenome (IMG submission 12354)
AACACGGGCAGCGCCCATTTCATAAAGCATGGTCGCCGTTGCAGAGTTTAGAACGCCGAGCTGGGTGCTTATATGAACCGGCACATCCGGCGCATATTTTGTTGCCGCCGCCATAACGCCAAGGTCGGAAATTATAAACCCGTCAGCGCCGCAAGCCGCACAGCTTTTCAAAAAATCCGGAAGAGCCGAAAGCTCCCCCTCGTGCAAAACGCTGTTTGCCGCTATATACATCCGCGCGCCATAATCGTTGCACAGCGCGCGTGCGCGGATAAGCTCCGCTTCGTCAAAATTGCCGGCGCCGGCGCGAAGCCCAAACTGCCTGCCGGCAAGATACACCGCGTCCGCTCCGTAATGAAGCGCCATCTGAAGTCTTTCAAAATCTCCCGCGGGCGAGAGAAGCTCCGGCTTATTGTCCATAACTTGCATAGTCCTGCGTGGCAACAAACGCCCGGTGGTCGTCATAGTTTGTGAAAAAGCGGTGGGTGCCGGTTTCGGTGTCAAGCGCGTAAAAATAGTATCCCGTGCTCTCCGGCATTAGCGCCGCGTTAATGGACGCAATTCCCGGGTTGCATATCGGCGTTGGCGGAAGCCCCTTGTGAATGCTTGTGTTGTATGGGCTGTCATCTGACAAAATACTTTGCGGAATATTAACGCCGACATGCTCAGGGTGTGCATATAAAATTGTCGCGTCTATTCCAAGGGTCATATCCGCCGCAATGCGGTTATAGATAACCGAGGCAATTTTTGCGCGCTCCTCGTCGTTTGCCGCTTCCTTTTCTATCATGGACGCTATGATAACAGCTTCTCTAAAGGTAATTCCAAGATTTTCGCACTGAAGCCACATATCTGCCGTAATCTGATAGTGAAGGGCTTGCAAAAATTTGTTCAAAACGCTTGAAGCCTGCTCGCCCTGATAAAAATCATAGGTGTTCGGGAAAATAAAGCCCTCAAGCCGCACGGCATCGCCAGGCTCGGCATTTTCAAGGAAGGTGTATCTGTAATTAAAACTCTCTGCCGCAGCATAAAGATCCTTCGCGGAGCAAATTTCGTTTTCCTCAAGCCTTGCAAAAATTTGCGCCATTGTGAAGCCCTCAGGAAAGGTGAGCGTTGTAACAAGCATGGATTCGGTTCCAACCTGCATATTTTTAATAAGCGCACGATAGTCAAGCTTTGTGGTCAGCTCATACATTCCGGGATCAATTTTTTCATCGGCGTTTGAGAACGCGGCATATAGCTTGAAAAGCCATTTATATTCGATGATGCCACCATCCTTAAGCGCATCGGCAACTGCCGAAATGTCGGCGCTTGTGACGGTTTTGGTGCCTGTAACATTTCCGTCTTCGTCCAGCACATCAACCTCGCTGCTTGTGAAAATATCACGTGGCAGATACACAGTCGCGCTGACCTCTTCCTTGTTAAAGGACAAAACATCGCTCGCTGCCATCCATCCGCCGCAGGCTAAAATTATAGAAACGCTGATGACAAACACAGCATACATAACGCCGCCAAGACAGCCCAGCCGCCCGTCGCGGCGGCGGCGCACGGGGCGAAAATCGCGCTCTTCAATCTCGTCGTTTTGCGCGTCGTTATATCCGCCCCATATGTGGGAGCGAATGTCGCCCAGCTCCTCCTTGGAAATGCGCCGCGTTGCGCCTTCCTCGTCCGCAGACGCAAAAACATCCACGAGGGGATTTTTCTGCTCCTCGTCATGCTCCAAATTCTCGTTTTTAGGTTCTATCATAATTTATGTCCGTGCCTTTCGTAAATGTATAAGCTTAAAACGCGCCCGGGCTTTGCGCGTAGGTTTGTCTAAATTTTTGAAGCCAGACTTACCCCAGCCGACAGCTCGCCCTGCATAAAATATTTATTTTCATATTTGCAGCGCGGAAATGTAACCGACAAGGAGCGCCGCGCATAATATATTTCAGATGGAGGTTGGCGCCGACCTCCCGACACACAAGACAGCGCCGCTCAAAAAGTTCCCACCGCACGGGAGTTTTTGTATAAGCGAAAAAACATATTATTAAGTGCGGAGAAGGGGTTTCTCATATGTTCTGTGGTTCTGGAAATAACTGCCTTTGGATTATCATAATCCTTATCGTACTATTCTGCTGCGGAGGCTTCGGCTGCGACAACAATGGCTGCGGCTGCAATAACAACAACGGCTGCGGCTGCTGCTAAGCCAGAGCGCAAATAGAAAAGAAAGATAATGGTAAATTGTAGCTTCCTGGGACTCCATAACGGAGTCCCGTTTTTTTATTTGAAAAATCTTGAAGCCGCCGCGTAAACCTCCTCGTGGATGTCCGCGATGGAGCGCATTTCGCCATCTTTTACGCAGGCAATTTTGTGCCAGCCATAATGCGCGGCAGCAGCTCGTCCCGCATAAAGACACTGCGCGAGATATTCAAAATCCTTTTCGTGGATGTCTGCCTTTGTGTTTGTTTCGTTTTGCCGCTCGCTCATCTGCCTGCGTGAAACGGAAATGTCTGTGTCAAGATAAATAACAAGCGACGGCTTTGGAAGTCCCAAAATGCCAAACTCAAATTCATAGAGCCAGTCCAAAAATGCCGGGCGCTCAGCCTCGGGAATTTTGCTGCCCTGATGACAGGCGTTCGAGGTTGTGTAACGGTCCAGCACCACCGTGCCGCCGTTTTGGAAATATTGCTCCCAGTCGGTTTTGAAGGAGGCATATCTGTCCACCGCGTAAAAGGTTGAGGCGGCAAAGGCATTCACATCGCCGGGCTTTGAGCCAAACTCACCGTTTAGATAAGCGCGCAAAAGCGCGGAGCTTTCCTTGTCATACCGGGGAAAGGTTATCTGCATAAAATCTCGCGACTGCTCGCACAGCCGCTCGCACAGCTTTTTATATTGGGTGGATTTTCCGCTTCCGTCAATCCCTTCAAGAACAATAAGCGTACCTTGCATCAAAATTATATCATCCTTTGCCCTTCGCGCAAAACGCGGAGGTTTTTTCATTATAAATTCGATTTTCTCTGAAGTTTTTATTTTTTCATGCTCTCAAAAATCACGCAGAGCAAAAATTTCGGAAGCTTCATCATCCGACCGATGCGCCGCGGCTCTTTCAGAAGCCTGTAAAGCCATTCCAGACCGCTCCTCTGCCAAAATTCCGGCGCACGCTGCACTACGCCCGCAAAAACATCTATGCTGCCGCCTGCGCCAATCATAAGTCCGGCAGAAACCTCCGCGCAGCGCGAGCGCATCCACAGCTCCTGCCGCGGTGCGCCAAGGCATACGAGCAAAAGGTCAGGCGCCGCTTCGTTTATCCGGCGGACAATGTTCGCATCGTTTGTGAAATATCCATCGTGGCATCCGGCAAGTTGAAGCCCCTCAAACCTTTTTACAAGATTTTCTCCAGCCATTTCCGCAACTCCGGGCTTTGAGCCGAAAAGATAAACGCTCTTCCCCTGCTCTGCCATTTTTGCCAGAAGCTCAGTCGTAAAATCTATTCCGGGGATTTTTTCCTTTAGCGGCGTTTTCAAAATCCTCGCGCCATAAATAACGCCGATGCCGTCGGCAATGACAAGCGAGGCTTCCGAAACGGCAGCGCGCATCTCCTCGTTCTCGCGGCAGTGCATGACAATTTCAGGGTTTGGCGTAACGACATAAGCCCCCTGCCGCCGACACATAAGGTCATATGCCTTGTCCACAGCCTCGGCTTTTGTGAGGTTGTCAAATAAGACGCCCAGTACATCTATGCGCATAAAGCTTCTCCATCTTTGTCCGTTGTATATTTTTTTAGTCTGCTAAATAAATCTTTATCTTTGTTATTATACATTGTTGCGGACAAATTTTCAAGTAGAACCACACATGTGCGCATGTGCGCAAATATAATCTTAAATTTTAGCCATAGAATAATTATAAACAAAAATCCACGCACTGATTATAAGAAGCGAAGCCGAGCCAAAAACCACAAAGCTAATAGCTCCGCCAAGCGCCAATATCACGGCGCAAACCATCGACAGCCGCCTTGCCATCTCCGGCGCAAGAGCGCAAGCCACAAGCCTTCCGCCGTCAAGCGGCATAACCGGCAAAAGATTAAAAACCGTCAGCATAAGGCTAATCGAACAGCTCATCATAAGAAATCTATTTTTTATGTAAACCGCAGTCAAAGCGTAAAGTCCACCAAAAAGCGGTCCGGCAAAAAGCGCCAGAGCTGTTTTCGGTGCGGACACAAAACCGGCATAATCAATCTCAAGTCCAAAAACGCCGACGCTAACCCTGTTTATCCGCGCACCAAAAGCCTGAAGCGCCAAGATATGTCCCAGCTCATGCACAAAAACCGCCGGAAGCGCCGCTGCCACCACCCCGGCATCATCAAAAAAATATGCCGCAGCAAAAAACAGGATTGCTCCGGCACTAATTTTATAGCTTATTCTCTTCATGTTAAGTTTACATAATATTCGGGATTTATATAAACGCCGTTTTGCGTAAGCTCAAAATGCAGATGAGGTCCCGTGGAATCTCCCGTAGAGCCGACAAGCGCAATTTTTTGCCCCATATAAATCGTCTCCCCTGTTTCCACAAGCAGTCGGCTACAATGCGCATAAAGACTTCTAAATCCCTCCTCATGCTCAATTATTATGTGATATCCAAAGCCTGCCCCAAAGCCGGCAAACGCCACAGTGCCATCGGCAAACGCCAATATGTCATCGCCGCTGTTTGCCGCAAAGTCTGTTCCATAATGAAAACGAACCTCGTCCTGTAGCGGATGAATTCGATATCCAAAGCCGGACGAGCTTTGCCCGAAAACCGGTATGGCATAGGCAAACGGCAGCTCATAAACAGAATAACTGACACCCTCGGGAATTTTATAATCCGCATAAGCCTCCTGCGTTCGCAAAAACGCGGAAACCATCTCTGGCGGCTCCTCCGCTTCGCGCTGTGCCGCCTCAAGAGCCTCTGCACGGGCGCTCTCCTCAAAAAGCGCCTGGGCATTTTCTGCAACGCCGCTGCGAAGCTGCGCCGGGGTCACCGTTCGCAGCTCCGGCACAAAGGCAGGCGCCGTCTGCTCCTGCGTCCTCATGCCGGCAATCGCTTCGCTCTCCTCTCCAAAAAAAGAGCTTATGTAGCTGACCGCCTGTGTAAAATCCGTGTTATAATTCAAAATTTCCTGCACATCCTCTCGCACCTGCGCCCCCATCGCCGGAAACACTATTTTCACAAGCGTCAGCACAATAAAAGCTCCTGATGCCGCTAAAATTCTAATTCTGTCCAATCGGGTCACTCTCCTTTAGCATACTGCGCAAAAACGCGCATGGTTTTGGCAAATCGCCGGTTTTTCCAGCCCCTGCCCCACAGCCTATCCTGCCGCAAGAAATTATATGATTGTCCAGCCTCGCATATTCGCCCTTTCGACGAAAAAATCCCACACACCGCGATAAACTTCAATGTGCAGGATTTTAATTTTTTTACATAAGGATAAGCATTGCCGCGCCTGTCAGCGCGGCTACTGCCGCTGCAAACACAGGCGGCGGAATTTTGGAAAAAAGTTTCCCTGCGCCGCCGCGCCCTTTTATATATTCCTGCGCAACGCGCTCGGCTTCTTTCAAAATCTCGTCCGCAGCGTCTGCGCCTTCGGGGGTATAGCCTTCCCGAACTATAAAAATCGCCTGCTCAAAAATCTCAGGATTTGGAGATTTTACAACTATCACTCGCTTCGTTGTGCCTTTAACCACGCTCTTGCCCTCCCGTCTTGGCTGCTCTTCTATTTGTTCCCAGTCTAACCGTTTTGGCAAGGTCTTATTCACATATGGATTATAAATACGCGTTCTTTTAAGCCGAGTGAAAAGGTTAATTTTCAGCCTTGGCATATCTCCCTCCTTACGCCCTTGCTTCAATGCGCACTGCCAAAACCGTCATGTCGTCCGTGCAGCCATATTGCTTCAAGGCAGTTTGCAAGGCTTCTCTGGCAAGCTTTTTCGAATCTGCCCCATCAAACTCCAAAAGCAAATTGCGAACCCACGAATCGTCCGTTTCCGCAAGCACACCATCGCTTGCAATAAGCGCGACCGTCCCCGGCTTCAGGCGCATTTTCACGATATCGGGCTCCCCATCCTCGCCTACCGTAAGTCCGGCAGAGAGCGCCTCGCCCCGAATCCGCTTTATTGTGCGCCCGTTTTTTACATAGCTCGGTGCCGCGCCATATTTATAAAAGCCTGCTTCGCCCGTGAACAGGTCAATACACATCAAATCAACGCTTGCAAAGCCCCACTGCTCGCCGTTTTTGAGCAACATCATAGAGTTTAGCATGCGCATTGCAACAGACGGCGCAACGCCACATTTCAAAAACCTCTCCAAAATCCGAACGGCAACAACGCTCTCCTTCGCCGCGCTCTCGCCGCTTCCCAAGCCGTCGGAGAGTATTACATACAAAACACCCTGATCGGTTTTGAAATAAGTTCCCCTGTCGCCGGAAACGCTCTCGCCCTTTTTCTTCATCGAAGCGATGCCAACGCAGGCAGACAGCGGCTCTGCCTCCAAAAGCTGCACTCGCCCCTGTGTTTCATCTCCCGGCTGCCTGCAAAGCCGCACGCCGACAACGCCCGAGAGCTTGTCCAAATATTCCGGCTCTCTCAAAAGGTTGCCAAGTCGCGCCGATTCCATGACAATTCTGAGCCTTCCGCTTCTGTCCCGAAAAACGGATACATCAGCCTCCAAATCAATGCTGCTCAAATATCTCGAAAGCCGCCGCTGCACCAAAACATCCGGACCATAAGCATTTTGAAGCTCCTGCGAAACATCCTCAAGCACATGCGACATGTCAAAATATTGGCTGTATGCCGCGCTTCTGTTCTCCGCAAGGCGGTTTCTAAACTGCCGCCTGTAAAGCCGGGCGCGAAGCTCGCCGTTTATCGCCGAAACCAGCTCCTCCGGTCTAAGGCACCTGTCGGCAAAGTGTGTCGGAAGGTCGCTTCGCAGCACAAGTCCGCGGTTTTTAATCGCCGGAACAGTGTCGTTAAAAGCTGCCAGTGTGTCCATATAATTTCCGTTCCAGCACTCGTTTTTGTTTTTGCATTTGCTGCAAACGCTGTCTGCCGCCTTGTCAAAAACCTTTGATATGTTCTCGTCGTTTTCCACGCTGCCAAGGCTTTTGTCAACAGTGTCATAAAGCTCACGAAACGCTTCGCTCATGTTCAAAATTCGCTTCGCTGTGTATCTGCGAAGTCCGCTCTCGCCCTCTGAAAGCTGCGCCGGCTGCAAAAATGCTCCGACATAGCTTAAAAATGACTCCGGAAGAAGAAGAAATATTACAGACCCGGCAAAAGCTTCAAAAAGCGCCATCATGTTAACGCCGCCGGAAGCCGCCACCACAACCGCAACAAGGTTTGAGAGAACAAAGCTCAGCAAAAACCAAGTCTTGCCACGCCGCGCGAAAAAACCAGATATAAGCCCCGAAAAAGCATATGCCATTGTAAAAAACGCAGCGCCCGAATAAGCAATGTCAAGCGCAATTCCAAGCGTAGCGCCTGCCGCCGCGCCGGAGAGCGCGCCGCCCTTGTAAGCCGCAGCAAGCAGAGTTAAAACCGCGATAAACCGCCCAACCGAAATCGCGCCAAAAACAGTAACCGGCACAACTGCCATAAGCACGCAGGCAAAAAGAACCGCAAGCGCGACGCCGTGGCGAAGCTCTGCCGCCTCCGTGTCGCGCACGGCAGCAGACACAGCTTCTCTGAAGAAATATGTACCACCAAACGCAAGCACCCCCTCCGTGACTATCGGAAGATATACATTAGCCGCCCTTATGCTGTAAACCGCACCAAGAGCGCCTGCCGCAAGCGTAACAGCAAAAGCCATCACCGGCATAAAAAACGTCTTCTGGCTTATTTTTATATCCTTGAAAACATATGCCACCGTGAAAACAAGCATAGCCGCCGCAATATATTGAATCCCCCGGTCAAAGCCAAAGGTCGCCAAATATCCGCACGCCGAGCCAATAACGCAGAAAAACCCACCAAGCCCTCCGCCCGCCTGCGCCACCGCGGCAATGCCAAACGGTCCATAAGCGCCAAAAACCTTCGCACAGGACAAAATAAATCCCAGCAGAAAATTAATCCCCCAGCCAATCGCCGTTGCCGCCTGCGGATTGCCCTCTGAAAGCTGACCGCTTACAAGCTGCTTTCGCAGCTCTATAATCCTTCCTTTAACATTCATCCTTGCTCGTGCCTCCCATAATTTAGTTTACATAAATTATAATTATTCAATTATGGGAAACCTGTCGCTATACGCTGTTGTTATTTAACATTTTTACGGCGGAAATGACGGGAAAGGAGGTTTGCAAAAAAATGTCCCCTCCCCTCGCGGCAAATAACCTTGCAGCATCAGCCTTTCTAAATTTGCACAGCCGTTTCGCCGCACGCGCCTTTCTCCGCCGCCCCCACAAGGTCGCGAGCTGATGCAAAAAACTAAAAACCGGCAAGTGTTAAAAAACACTTGCCGGTTTTGTTCAATATCGGTTCTTGAAAAAAGATAGGTTGGCTTTAATCAAAAAAGCCTTCTTCCGTCGGAAATGTCTATGCCAAGTCCCTTTGCCATGCCGGTTTGCTTAAAGGGGTTCACCTTCTCCACCACACCATCGCGCCGAAAAAGCGAGCCTGTGTTCTTAAACCAAAAGGTCACGCCCGAGCTCTCGCATTGCTCTCGGATTTTGAGCACCCAGGCATAGTCGCATTCGCGAGCGCAGCGCCCCGTTTCGCCGCCTGCCGTGACATGCTCTACCGCGTGAAGATATGGGCTTAAATCTATCTCCTCCAAAAGCGGCGCGCAGGCAATAAAGCGCCGTTTTATGGGATATGACAAGAAAAGCGGAAGGCGAAGGTCTGCCATTTTTTGATTTTCGACAGTGCAGCCAATGTTGACATTGTCATAACCCTCTCCCCAGTCCGGAGGAAGCGACATGGGAAAGCGGTCAATCCGCTTTGTCAAAATCAAAAATTCTATATCCGCGCGCTCCTTGATGATGCGCCAAATTTCGTGGCGCCATTCATCCGCCTCGGGAAGAAAAAAGTCAGTTGCAAAGCAGGTTGCGAGGATTTTGTCGCCCTTGATTCTATATTCGCCCTTTTCGTTTTTCCTAATGGGCCAATCAAATTTGTCTGTTTTTTCTATGGTGCTTTGTCCATAGCGCTTCGCTTGCGGTCCATAAAAATAGCAATGGTCGCAGCCGTCGCTCTCCCCATAGCAGCCTGTCCACGGCTCCCAGTTCATAGGCGCTCCTCCTTATAAAAACTTGAATGGCTCTCGAAGCCGAATAAATCTACTCCCAAGTTTTCCAAACCTCCGGGCAATATCCCACCGTCGCCTGCTTTCCGTTTCTTACAACAGGCGTTTTTATGAGATACGGCTCCTCAAATAGCTTTTGCAGCTTCGCCTCGTTCGAGGCGAGATATTGTATAAGCGGATAGTCAACATCCTTCTCATCAATCATCGCTTCAAGCCCCACGGAATTTTTAACAGAAGACAGCTCCCCCATGCTCATGCCAAATTTTATAACATCCACAAGCTGATATTTTATGCGGCGCTCCTTGAAATATCGCTCTGCCTTTTTGGTATCAAAGCACTTGCTTTTGCCAAATATCTGTATATTCATGGTAAAAAAGCTCCATCTCCTTTTTTGCCGCGCCGCAGGCTGGCATATGCAGGTTAAATCAATCCCTGCCTGCTTCGCAAGCACGAAACCACAGTCGCGCGCCGTGGGCAGCACATAACCATGCCCACGGCACAAGCCGTTAAACCTCGATGATAACGGGCAAAATCATCGGGCTGCGTCTTGTGGTTTTATAGAGATATCCCGAAAGATTTCCCTTAACCTTGCTTTTTATAGATGCCCAGTCAGAAATTTTCTGATGGTGGCAGCTATCAAGGCTTTCCTTAACAACACGGTTAAGCTCGTCCATAAGCCCCTCAGATTCCTTCACATAGACAAAGCCTCTTGAAATAATCTCGGGAGGCAGCACAACGCTTCCGTCCTCCGAGGATTTGGTGATGATGATAACAATCATCCCCTCGTCCGCAAGCAGCTTGCGGTCGCGCAGAACAACGCTTCCAACATCGCCAACGCCTGTTCCGTCCACCAAAATCTTGCCGGAGGGCACAGCGCCATTTTCCTTCACACCCTTTTGCGTGACCTCGATAACTCGACCAATTCCGCCGATGATGATGTTTTTGCTGCTAATGCCCATTTCCTCGGCAAGCTTCGCGTGTTTATGAAGCATCCTCGTTTCACCATGCAGGGGGATGAAATATTGAGGCTTTGTGAGAGCTATAAGCATCTTCAGCTCCTCCTGGCAGGCGTGCCCCGACACATGAAGGTCTGAAAGCCGCTCATACAGCACCTCGGCGCCTTTTGAGAAAAGCTCGTCAATAACCTTTGTAACCATAAGCTCGTTGCCCGGAATGGCAGAGGCAGAAATTATCACACGGTCGCCCGCATCAATCTCAACCTGCCTGTGTCCAGAAAATGCCATTCTGTAAAGTGCGCTCATCTCCTCGCCCTGGCTGCCGGTGGAGATGATAACAGTTTTATTTCTCGGATGGCTTTTAATTTTGTCAAGCGGCACTAAAACCCCCTCGGGAATTTTCATGTATCCAAGCTCAGTGGACACCTTCATGATGTTTTCCATGCTGCGACCTGTGATAGAAACCTTGCGCCCGTGATTTGCCGCGGCATTCACGATGGACTGAATTCTGTGAACATTTGATGCAAAGGTGGTCACAATAATGCGCTTGTCGCAGTCCTTAAAAAGCTGGTCAAACTTGCGACCGACCTTTTGCTCCGAATCCGAATACCCGGGCTTTTCAACATTTGTCGAGTCGGACAAAAGCGCGAGAACGCCTTCGTTTCCAAGCTGTCCAAGCCTTGCAATGTCTGCCATGCCGCCCTGAACGGGCGTAACGTCAATTTTAAAGTCGCCGGTGTGAACCAGGGTGCCGATGGGCGTTTTTATGGCAAAGGCAACCGCGTCCGCGATGGAGTGGTTCATGTGGATAAACTCGACCTCCATGCAGCCTGCCTTAACCTTTTCGCCCGGCTCAACCGTTCGGATTTTTGCAATGTCCAAAAGCTTGTGCTCTTCAAGCTTAATCTTCACAAGCCCTGCTGTCAGGCGCGTTGTGTAAATCGGCGGATTTATCTTGCGCAGCACATAAGGCACCGCGCCGATGTGGTCCTCATGCCCGTGGGTCAAAAACATTGCGCGGATTCGAGATGCGTTTTCCTCAAGATAGCTAACATCGGGGATGACAATGTCAACGCCGTACATATCTTCATCAGGAAAGCCCATGCCACAGTCTACAACAATCATGTCCTTGCCATATTCATAAACGGTAAGGTTTTTGCCGATTTCGCCAAGTCCACCGAGCGGAATAATTTTTAGTTTTGATGCCATGTTAAATAGTTTTCTCCTTTTATTCACGCACACACACAGACGAAGACCCTGAAATTTTTTCCAAAGCCAAGGTCTGCAAGCATGCTTTTTTTATTCGTTATGTTGTGATTTTTTCATGCAACAAAATTAGACTAAACTAAAATGGTTTTATCCGAAGACCCTGCATCGTCGTCGTATTATTGTCCATAGTTCGTCCATAATGCCATATAGAAAAATATATTCGGCGAAAAAACGCCAAAAGCACGACTTGCCGCCAAAGGGCGCAAGTTGCACATAACATTTATAAAAAAGATTATTGCCAAGCTCAGCCCAAGGCTAAACCGCCGAGTTTACCATGCGTCATAACAAAAAATGTTACGGAAACGGCAAAAAAGAATGTGGTATAAAAATCTTACAGATTAGTATACCACACTCTTTTAACTTATGTCAAATATCTAAATCCGATAGTTATTAATTAACGTCATAATTAATAACATACCAGTCAAACTGGTTCAGATGCTCCTGGTTCATTATGTAATATTCGCCATCGTCGGTCAGATAAACTTCGATTACAACGCTCCTCGTCTCGCTATAAGGCATTCCGGCAGCCATGATTGCGCGCATATCTCTGATGAGGTTGTTTGCCCAAATCACTTCCAGCTCAAACTGAAAAGCTTCATAGGCGGCATCAGACATGTTCGGGTTGTAACCAGCATCATATGCTAAATTGTAAGCCTCAATGTTTGCCATAGCATATTTGTCCAAATATTCTTTAAACAGTGCGATAGGAGTTAGGTCAAGCGTAACAGTGTAGCGCTCGTTAGCCCCTCTGTTGACAGAGGTAACTGCAAACTTTGCCTGCGCATAAATGTCTTTAACAAGCTGCTCATATTTTGCCTCTGTTTCAGCGTTTAGATACTCCGGCAATACATCAAAGTAACTATAGAAGAACTCAATCTCCTTTTCAACATTGCCTTGGAACAACTCTTTTGCAAACGCAGCGTCAAAGTTGACTATGTCATAAAATCCGGAAAGGTCTGTCTTGCCATAATACAGGCACTCAAGAACGCCCTGAACATAAAGACCGGCTTCAAACGGAGCCTCCTCAAGAGCTTTATTAATTGCCTCAGCAAGTGTCATGCTGCCATCTTTAAGGTTCTTGTCAAGCGCATATAGGGAAACAAGAGCCGCGTCGCCGCGTGTGAAAGCGGAACCTGCGTTATACTGACCTTGTGTGATGCCAAGCTCGTCTGTCAGCGTCCATGCGCTGTCCCATGCGAAATCGTCAGTGGTGTATCCAAGAGCGCGAAGCACAAAGGTGAGATACTGTGTTGCGGAAACGGTGTCGCCGCTGCTAAAGGTGGTTGAAGAGGTTCCGGTTGTCAATCCGTGTGCATAAGCATAGCCGACATAAGGCGCCGCCCACTGGGGAACATCTGTGAAGGGTGTTGCGTAGTTTCCGTTTCTCGCTTCCGCTTCCTTGCCGAGAAGACGGACGAGAAGTGTCACAGCCTCAGCACGAGTCGGTGCGCGGTCAAGGTCGAAGTCGGGTGTGCCGTCAGCGTTTTGTCCAACGCCCTTAAAAAGACCATAGCTATACAGAATTTCTGCGGCTTCCTGTGCACCTGTGGGTGCTGCAAATGCCGGCACCATCAGCGATGCGCAAAGGCAAAGCGCCAGAACAAGGGATAACACTTTTTTCATTGTTTGGATTCTCCTTAAATTTGTTTAAATGTTTAAAATTTGCTTTTTAGATTCTATCACATAAGCCAGGCGCTGTAAAGCAGAAATACTTTAAAATTGCTGTGCTGCAAAATTACATTTCACGCCTGCCCTCAATCGCGCGCAAAAGCGTTGCCTCGTCCGTAAACTCAAGATTTGAACCAACGGGAATTCCATAGGCAAGGCGCGTAACCTTCACCTCAAAAGGCTTTAGAAGCCGGGAGATGTAAACGGCAGTGGTGTCGCCCTCCGTGTCGGGGTTTGTCGCCATGATTATCTCCTGCACTGTCCCCTCAGAAACGCGCATGACAAGCTCCTTCACGCGGATGTCATCCGGTCCAACATTTCCCATCGGCGACAAAACACCGTGCAAAACATGATAAACACCGTTATACTCGCGGCTTCGCTCTATAGAAACAACGTCCTTCGGCTCGGCAACAACGCAGATAACGCTCTTGTCGCGCCGGTCGCTCTCGCAAATGCGGCAAAGCGCTTCGTCTGTTAAGTTTTGGCAAATCGGGCAGGTGTGCACAGCCGCTCGCGCCTCCAAAATTGCCGCGGCAAAGCCCTCCGCCTCGCCCGGCGGAGATGCGAGAACGTGAAATGCAAGGCGCTGCGCACTTTTTTTGCCGACACCGGGAAGTGTCGCAAAATGGTCTATTAAGCTTTCCAGACTGGGTGGAAAAAATGACATTTTTTAATTCATTCCTTTTGCGCAAAAGCTTTTTATGCGCATAAAATATTTTATAAGCTGTTTTCAGGCGTTTCGGATGGCTGAAATGGCACCGCGCCTGTCCGACTTGCCAAAAACCGCGCTTCCAGCAACCAGAATGCTTGCCCCAGCCGCCTTGAGAAGCGCCGCGGTTTCAGCGTCCACACCGCCGTCCACCTCAAGCTCGCACTCGGGGTTAAGTTCGTCTATCATCTGGCGCAAAAGCTCAATTTTGGGAAGCTGGTCGTGCATGAATTTCTGTCCGCCAAAGCCCGGCTCAACAGTCATCACAAGCACAAGGTCTAAAAGGTCCAGATAAGGCAGCAGAACCGTTGCCGGTGTTTTTGGCTTTATCGAAAGCCCAACCTTTTTGCCGCGCTCTAAAACAGTTTTTATAGCTTCAAAAATGTCCTGCGGCTCCGCCGCCTCAACATGAAACACGACCAAATCCGCGCCGGCGTCGCAAAAATCCGCGACAAACCGCTTCGGACGGTCTATCATCAGATGCACGTCCAAAAAAGCCTCTGTCGCGCCGCGAAGCGACTGCACCACAGGGATTCCGATAGAAATGTTCGGCACAAAAATGCCGTCCATAACGTCCACATGCAACCAGTCTGCTCCGGCTGACAAAACATCGGAAATTTCATTTTTCAAATTTACAAAATCGGCAGAAAGTATGGATGGAGCAATTTTTATCATCTAACAGTCCTCGTTTCACGGCGCATTGCCGCAGTTTTAAGCCTTTTTCGCTTCTCGTGGGTTGTGGCGCAGGGTAAAAATCCGGCATAGAATTAGTTAGCTGCGCTGCGCGCACAGCCGCTTTTATATAGGGACTGTCATCAAAATAAGGGCAGCCCCGACGATGCAAAGCCGGATGAAAAAGCCGGACACATGTAAGGTTTTTTTATCCGCTTTGTTCGTTTTTGCCAAATTTTAATTTTCTCCCTCGTTATCTGCACCGGGAATTTTGCAGACATCAATCCAAGAGAGCGCATTTGAATGCTCAAAAAGCTCGTCCAAGCTAAGCTCAATGGCGCTGTTCGCGCTCCCCACAGCGGGAAAAACTGTAGAGAACCGGCGAAGGCTCTCATCAAGATAAACAGGAACGCCGGCATTTATCCCAAACGGGCATACCCCACCAACGGGATGTCCCACAAGCTCCAGCACCTCGTCCGGCGAGAGCATCTTTGCCTTTACGGAAAACTCGTCCTTAAACTTGCGGTTAGAAACCCTCGCATCCCCGGCGGCAATTACCAAAATGCAGCCTTCGCCATTTTTGAAGGAGAGCGTTTTTGCAATTCTTGCTCCCTCAACACCAAGCGCCAAAGCCGCAAGCTCAACCGTTGCGCTTGAAACGGAAAACTCCAAAACCCTGTCTTCAATTCCTCGCTGAGCTAAAAATGCCCGTGCTGCTTCTATGGACATTTTCTCTCCTCCTTAAAATACACAGTGTATGTAAAAGGATTGCCGCCCGGCAATCCTTTTACATTTTATAGCTTCTATAAATCACATATTAAAGCCGCATCCGCGACCTTTTCGGGACGGCACCTATCTGCGACCGCCGCCGCCACCGCCGCCACGACCGCCGCCGCCGCGACCCATTCCGCCACCACGGCTGCCGCCGGAGGAGCT
>JGI994J12354_10003196_pt1 | contig 15449 bp, 9 predicted proteins | sample IntmicLarv3ML3BL_FD_12354 | JGI IMG/M metagenome (IMG submission 12354)
GATAACGGGCGAATGGGAAGTTGAGTTACTGCCTACGATGAATAACAAATGGGGTGACTTCCGTTTTCCGGCATTCGACGGTTTTATTGGCGCTGAAGCTCGCTCTTTCAAACATCAACCGGCCGAAATGTGTGATAAAAACTGGATGATGCCCGGATTTGACGATACTGCATGGTTTGAAAGCGTTTACGGTTTTGGTCCGCAGGCAATTTCTTTCAATATCACAGAAAACGAAGATATTGACAAAGCTATAGCAGATCTTAACGCTAATGAAAGTTCATCATCTTTTATACCCGCTTATTCAAATCAGTCTAATAGCAGTGTAAACACACCCGCTATTTTGGAATTCTCATGGCAATACGGTGTTTGGGATAATCCCGGCTCTCAGGGATGGCACGGCCTTAAAGGAAAAGTAAGCGATGGTTTTTTCATATTAGCCGACGGAGGGCATCAATTATACAAATCATACGTTTACGCGCCCCAAGAGGGAGTTTACAGAATTGAAACAGAAGGTGTACAGCCTTACAAGATTATTGTTAACGATAATATCGTTAACAATAAAGTGACAATGGCAAAAGGATGGCATAAATTGATTATTGCATATCCCAACACTAAACAAAACAAATTCAGATTTCAAAAAGGCAGTTACCGCGATATGCGAGAAAGAAGTGCAGTAGTATTCATTCCCGAATCATCACCTTCACCCGTTCACCCTTCATCATACGAACAGGTGATATCAACACGCTGGGGAGTTGGCGACCATCTTATGTACGACCCTTACGGAGGTAAATATGCCACATGGAATTACCGTTTCCTTTCAGTTCCCGGACTTTCTACAATAGAATTATCCGTTGCAGGCAAGAACCTGAATGTATGGTTTGACGGAAAACCGGTGCCTGAAAAGAATATTAAACTGACGGACAGCAAACCCGAAGGCATCAATACATACACTATTCAATTCGATAATACACAAAAACGCATCGGCACGGTAGCGTTCTCTATTGAAAGAGAAACCGGCTATCAAGGCTCCGCCGTCATATGCGAACCCATAAAACTGACAACCGAAACAGGGCTTCTCGCCACGGGCGACTGGTCAAAAACAGGGGCGCTCAAATACTACTCAGGCGGAATGTATTACCGCAAGAAAATCGAACTCCCCGAAATAAATGCAGGAAACAAGATAATACTTGATTTGGGAAGCGTCACGGCATCATGCGAATTAAAAATCAACGGAAAAGATGCCGGAATATTGATGAGCCCGCCTTATTCAACAGATATCACTCCATACATAAAAGCAGGTGACAATGAAATTGAAGTTTTAGTATACAGCACATTATCAAATCATTACCAAACAATACCGACACCCTACCGCGGTAATGCCGAAGCAGGGATTATCGGTCCTGTATCATGGTCTGTGTGGAAATAAAACATCTTCTTCAATGACAATCATCCAATTATCCAAAAACTTAATGCCTTATGTACGCCCTTACCGCTGGCTTGTGGCGCTTGCTTTGACTCTTACGTTGATAGGTTCGCTTACGGCGCAGGTAAACGCTTGGGTCTTGAGATATACCGTTGACGAGATAAACGCTTTGGTTGAAGCAGGTAAAAAACTAAAAGACGGATTATCGATATTATTAATAATCTCGATAATACTCGTCGCGAAAGAGATTATAAACTCCTTTATTCAGTTCGGGCAAAAGTTTTACGGAGAAAAACTGCGTATCTTCATAGCCAAAGACTTGGCGCAGTCGATAATAACAAAAATACTAACCTACAAATTAGCATTTTACACATCAGGAGGCAATCAACCCGGCAAATTGCAAACGCGTATAGACCGCGGAGTGGAAAGCCTGACGAGAATGGTGCAATTTTTTTTCATTGACATACTTCCTTTATTTGCAAACGCCATCGTTGCGTTGATAATGATGTTCAATGCGAATTTTTATGTCGGGTTAGTCGGATTATGTATCATTCCGATTTATTATTATGTCAGCCACAAACAGGCTATCCGCATGAGCGGTACAAGGTTAAAAATACGAGAATTAAGAGAAAACAAAAGCCACGGTATTCTGGGTATTTTAGAATCTATTCCTGTCATCAAATCATTTGTTCGCGAGGATATTGAAAGCGAAAAACAGATGGTTCTGCAGAATAGCCTTACCGATTCACAGATGAAGACACGTAAGATAAGCTTTGTCTTCGACGGCATGAAAAGTTTTATTGAGCAGATAGGAATAGTTATCATTATTATCCTTACCGCTTATCTTGTTTTGTCAGGCAAAATGACTATCGGAGCGATAATGTTCCACATAATGCTGTTTAACAATGTCTCCGCTCCTATCCGCCAGTTGCACCGCATATACGACCAGATGAACGATGCACTTATATATTCGGAAAGTTTCTTCGATATTCTAAAGGCTAACCACCAGACAGAACAGTCCGGTTCGTATAAACCCGGAAAAATCACAGGCAAATTTGAAGTAAAAGATGTAAATTTCAGATATCCCGATAACGATATTCGTACACTACATAATATAAAAATGGAGATAAAGCCGGGCGAGACAACCGCTTTGGTAGGATTATCCGGAGCGGGAAAAAGCACGTTAATAAACCTACTTGACAAGTTCTATCAACCCGACTCAGGCGTTATACTGTTAGACGGAATATCCTTAGATGAATATGACACAGCATTTCTGCGGGAAAACATAGGATTAGTATTGCAGAAAAATCATATTTTCAACGGTACGATAGAAGAAAATATCCGCTACGGAAAACCGGCGGCAACATACGAAGAGGTTGTCGATGCAGCTAAAAAGTCATATATTCACGACCAGATAATGACTTTCGAGAATGGCTACCAAACGTCCGCGCAATCGCTCTCCGGAGGACAGCAACAAAAAATTGCTATCGCCCGCATGTTCCTCAAAAATCCTCCGATAATTTTCCTCGACGAGCCTACAGCAAGCCTCGACGCTATAGCCACAGAGCAAATAAAAAACAGTCTCGATGCGATAAAGAAAGATCGGACTGTTATCATAATATCTCACAGTATATCGCAAATCATCGATTCCGACCGTATCTATGTCATGAAAAACGGAAAGATAGTTGACTCGGGAACGCACGATGAAATATATGACAGAGAAGGTACCTACAAAGATATATTCAATGCCATGGCTCGCAGCCTTAATATCGACAAAATATCAAGGACATTAAAAATGTAATAAGCCTTCCGAGATGAATTACTCTTCTACAATAACGATTTTATCGATTTTATCGCCCTGTGCTACCTTGTCAATAATATCTAAACCCTCATAGACCTTCCCGAAACAAGTATGATTGCGGTCAAGATGAGCGGTATTATCACGGCTGTGGCAAATAAAGAATTGAGATCCTCCCGTATCGCGACCGGCATGCGCCATGGAGAGTACTCCGCGGTCGTGATATTGATTATCGCCGTTTAATTCGCATTTGATAGTATAACCGGGACCACCCGTTCCGGTACCATTGGGACATCCTCCCTGAATAACAAAATTGGGGATAACTCTATGAAATGTCAGCCCATTGTAAAATCCGGATTTGGAAAGTTTAACAAAGTTGGCTACCGTTCCCGGAGCATCCTTCTCATAAAACTTAACCTTCATAATTCCATGTTTTGTGTAAATTTCTGCGTGCATATTTCCTTTTTTTAGTGTTGCCGGATCGTCGGATGCCTTTTCTTGTGATTGCGAAGCTTTTACAGGCTCGTCAGGCGCCTTGTCCTTTAATTGCGACTCTGAATCATTCGCCTTAACAGATGTATCTGTAGTTTTTTTTGTATTGGACTCGCAAGAAGTCACCCCTAATTGCAGTGTAAGTACAGCAATACTTACCATTAATAAAAATAATTTTTTCATAAGTAAATGTATTTATATTATTTAGGGGTACAAAATTATAGATTTTTTACATTATAACATCACAAATTTTGCTCATATTTCATAAAAATACATAAGACAACACTCAATCAGCGCTTTACAATTACACAAAATCAAACAAGAGATTTATATAAAAGTTTCGTATTATTAATCTTCAGGTTCTTCCAGTTCTTTTAATTCTTCGAGGCTTTTAAGAATAGAGTTTATATTTCTCATTCCTATTCGCTTATATTCCCAATAACTTACTACAATCCCAACAGGAATTGCAAAAAATAAAGCCATCAATCTCCATGGCTCAACATTTGGCAACTGAAAATAAGCCATAAAACAAAAAACTAATATTAACACGCCAAATATGCACATTATCAGAGTCATTCGTTTATAAAATACTTTATATTTACTAATCATAGTGATATTATTACTCACAGACTTAGAAAAATCAATTTTATGTAATCTTATTAACCCGATTATCCCTGCGGCAAGATAAATAAAAAACAATATAAAAATAATTATAAACATTGGCTTTACTATGGCAACACGATATATAGGACCATACATATACACCCAAATAGATACAGGGGTCAAACAAAGTATAAGAACTAAACTAAAAAAACCATAATTTATCAACCGGCTCAGCGCCTTATCCGATTTATTAAGCAGCATTTCTTTTATAATAGCAGTTTTGAGACCTTCCTGTTGTTGCATACGGTCATCAAGCGAGGTCCATATCTCTTTTAATTTTTCAAGTTCCATAATTTTAATTTTTTACTGATTCGACATTTTAATAAGCTTCTCTTTGGTTCGCTTCAACTTAACCGCCACATTACTAAGCGATAATCCGGTGATGTCAGCAATCTCCTGATAGCTCTTTTCTTCAAGGTAAAGGAGAATGATTGCACGTTCCAGATTTTTCAGCTGACGGATAAGGGAATACATCTCTTTGATCTCGGCCGTAAGATCATCGGGTTGAATAAAAGCGTCCTGCAAATCTGATAGAGGAGTTCTTTGAGGTGAGCGTTTCTTCTTCCTGAAGTTAGATATACAAGTATTAAGCGCTATTCTGTATATCCATGTAGAAATACTACATTCACCTCTAAATTTAGGGTAAGCGGTCCATAGATTACACACCACATCCTGATATAAATCACTCAACGGATCATCATCTGAAGCATAAAACGAACAAACTTTGTATATGACACGTTCGTTTAGCTTTATCATTTCTATAAACCTTTTTTCCTGTTCGCTTTTATCCATTTTTTGAAGCTTATTTTACTCCATTAGTCGAACATTAGAATAAAAAATTACATCGATGAGTATAAAAATGAAAGTATTCAAACAAATATTTATTTGAAGCAGTAGAATCAGAAAGAATCTATGACACACCGTTTGCTTAACGACTAACAGTTACTTTTGTTGTATGAATACCTGCACGTACTATATATACGCCTTGTGTAAAGTTACCTTTTATGATTGCCGGGTTGCCTGAAATAACCTTTTGAACGGCTAACACATTACCTGACATATTATAAACCGCAACGTCCATATTATCGTTGCTGCCATTGTATGTCACAACGATGTCACCGGTTTCATTTGAATACGCATGCAAATTGTGGTCATTAGTATTGTTGACACCCTCATTACCGGTAGTGGAACTGCGATAGACAATACTAAAACGCTCAGTGTTAAGGTCACTGCCGGCAGAAAAAGTATATGTACCGCCGTCGCTTAAGTTGTATTCGAGATTACGCCATTTGTCACGCAGATAAACTTGAAGTGAACCGAGGTTTTGGAATTCTTTTGCAAAGAATTTGAAATTTCCGCCCTCCTCAGCTTGAAAACCAAGCGGAATTTCCATTCCGTCGCTGATTTCAGGTAAACCATTGATTACCAATTCACGATTTTTACCGACAGGCATGGTGAATAACTCAACTCCTGCGCCTGTAAACCATTTATCGCTGTCATAATTATCAAAACCGTATTGCGCCATACCATCGGTATAAATTAAGACTTCGTCTGTATTTTTGTCACCGCTTACGGCAATACGAATCATTTTCCGTGTGTCGGTATTCTCTGTTTTTAGTTTGACGCTCTTTAATATATTGCTTCCATGATCAGCATGTGAACGGCGGTTGCTGTCAAAGTTTATTGAGCCTGACGTTAGTCCATCCTGTAGCCGTACCCAAAATGCCTGCATGGGCGGTATATAGGAAAGCGAATATGAACCTGACGGTGTTCCGTCATTCCAACCCGGTGCCACAGCAACATTGCCTGAGGCATTATATGACCAAAATTCGTATTCGCCTGCAATAACGGTGCGATACCATATTGTACTGTATACATTTGCGCTTGAGGCGGCTAATTCTGTCCATTGCCAATAGGAAGGGAATGGGTTTCCTACCAGATTAAATCCCTGTTTTACATGACCATCGTCTTGGTTGGTTAATGACAACGAGATAGTGCCATCATTGTATATTCCCGAAAAATCGACAGCAATATCATCGTCTATTGAATAAGCGGTATAGCCCATACCGTTGGTAAGAGTACCGCCAAGCGGCAAACGTAGCCAGTCATGCGCTGATTCATTATACCGTTCTACACGCCAATCGCCACTTGCAAGGCCGCCTGTAAGACTTACGCCTAATGTGTCGACGCCTAACGCTACATCTATTGTTTGCGCCGGCGCTTGCACCGGAGTTGATACATACCAGTTGCGACCTTTGGCGAGCGTGCGTCTGACATTTTGCTGCGTTGCCTGCATAGTTCCATTATTCAGGAACGAGGCATTGTCTTTTATGGTAAACACGTTGGCATCAAGCGTCATACCATTATCAAGCGTATAAAAGACATTTGGATGAACTGTTATACTGTCCATATTTCCGTCCGGAAAGAAAAATGAGTCTCTCGGACGAACAGGATAAGGCGTCCCAATCTTCAAATCAATATCCTGCACACAGTTTGCTTTTATATGCACGACTGCGCCGGGGTATGGAAGAATGCGGTCGTCAGTTTGGGTTTCCCAGTTGTATGGCTCGCTCCATGCACCGTTTTTAATAAATGTTACAGGGTAGTAGGTAAAATGGTCGTGAAACACACAGTTGTCGACGCCGTTGAAGATCTCAATACTATCCAATAGTGATTTTGGCGATGGGCCCGTTACACATACAATTATGCTGTCGTTAACCGAAGTCTTTGCTGCCGATATGCCGCAAAGAGTAATCCAAACATCATCAGTACTCCCTGCCAAAAAACCGGAACCCTTTATAGTAATGGTTGTTCCACCTGTTACAGGAGCGTAGGCATTTTTAACCTCAGTAATTATAGTCGGTCTGTGATGGTTCTCGTAAGCGCCCATATCAATAGTACCATTAAATATACGGTCGCTGTTATCAAGGTCTTTCGCCGTGCTATTGTAACTATTGTCACCTGCATCAATACAAGGGCTGCCGTTTTTCAAGTGATAGTTGCCTCCTGCAGTGGGATTTACAAAAACATCAACCGGATAGTATTGATATGCATTTAAACTATTTTCGATACCCCCCGAAAGGTCAAATCCGGCTACAATGCTATGGCTATGATCAAAAAGACCGGAAATTGTATTATTCAACACAATAGTATTTTGGAGTATGACAGTATTGCCTGTCACTACAGTAACGCGAATTCCATCACCTAGTCCCGGTGAGACTACTGTGTTATTAACTATAGTTGCATTTATCAGTTTCAGAGGATGATTAACTGGACTACCGGGAGATGTGTACAATCCACCGCCGCCAAGATTACCGACTGCAGGATGGCCGATTGCCTTATTATCAGTAATAGCAACATTAACATAAAGCATTTCAAGAGTGTTACTTACATCAGCAATACCACCACCTATAGCTGCCGTATTGTTTCTAACCAAAGAGTTTGTTAGTTTAGTAGCATTATTTATAAATTCGATACAAAGACCACCACCATAACCTTCAGCTGAGTTATTACGAATATCCAGATTATTTAGCGTGGGCGCCGAATAGTAAGAATAAATACCTGCACCGGAACGTCGGATAACCCCATCACCATTTATTGTTACACGCGCCGAAATATTCTTCGCATTTCCACCTGTTATGACAAATCCATCGAGAATGGCATCGCCAACATCACGGATAGAGAGTACCACGTGGTAGCACTCGTCTTCACCATCAAGGATGGGTTTTTTGTTTAACCAATCGCGCTTATCCATGCCATCACCATTGACGGCATTCTTGTCGAAACCGCCAAATACCTTTACATCAGGGCGAAGTACAAATGCGTAATCTTTATCATCAGTACTACCTGTTGTTGCTGTTGGTATAGAGCCATTATTGTTTCTTATCTCTTGAGGAACATAGCGTCCTTCGGCAACAAATACCGTGTCTCCATGTATAGCCGCCATGTCCATCATTAGCTGCAAATTGCCGGAGGCATCGCTCCATGATGTCCCTTCACCGGTAGAATCTTGCTTTACATAAAAATTTCCGGAGTAAGGAGATCCCTGATATTCATAAGCACCGATATCGACCGTTCCGCTACTGCCGTATATGCGATCGTTTCCGGCCAAATCGTAAGCAATGCCTGTAGCATAGCTATCAAAACCTGTGTCTATGGCGGGACTTATGAATTTCAAACTGTAATCACCGCCTGTGATGGTGTCTGCCAGGCTTGTAGCCCTTATCAGATTCTTAAATATAATATCTTCTCTGATTGCCGAATTTAAGAGATTTGAACTCGATCCCGACAGCGCAGGTGTCCCCTGTATCAGGCAGTTATGACAGGTAGCATCATTGCCTATACCATTAGTTATAGTCAGACCTGAAGTCGTGGCATTGCCCCAAATGATGGTATTATATAGTGTAGCGTTGCTTCCTCCGTATATTCCGGCATTGTGATTGGTATTCGCATAATTGCCCGCAATGGTTACATTGGTTAATACAGGATTACCAGAGGAAGTACCAGCATTGAGTGATATACCACCACCTGAAGGTGATGTATTTCCGCTGATAAGAACATTGGTTATTAAAAACGAAGAATTATTATTATGATAATATATACCCCCTCCCAGTACATCTGCTCTATTGCCTCTAATCATAGAATTGGTTAGTTTGACCGAGCGCGTGGCATTATTATCGTATACGAATATCGCACCNCCATTGCCTANTGCCGCGTTTTGGCGAATATCGAGGTTGTTCATGAATAGCGACGAAAATTCTATATGAATACCGGTACCGCTACGTTGATATGAAGTCCTGCCGTTTATCGTTACGCCGGTATTCGAACCCAAACCGGAACCCAGGGAATTCCCGCTTGTTATAACAAAGCCGTCGATAATCACTCCACTGTCATCGTTGGAGATAATTACTACGTGATAACAGTTGTCGGTATCATCTCCGAGAGTGCCAATATCTCCGCTAAGAATTGTTTCATTGGCTTTCCAATCGCGATAAGGATCTAAAATTGTTTCGCCACCTGCAAAACCGCCATAAATATGTACATCAGGCCGCATTATAAAAGCTTTGTCTCTTACTGATACTACTGCTCCTCCTGCTACTACTGCTGTGATTGCTGTTCCATTATTGTTTGTTATAATCCTTGCAGGAATATATGTGCCTTTGGCTACCCATACCTCACCGCCGCCTTGAGAATACGCATAGTCAATTACTGCCTGGAGGTCAGTACATGCAAATGCCCAACCTTGCCAGGCTGCACTGGGAAGGTCTCCGCTGTTACTGGCACCAGGGGTATCCATTACATAATATCTGTTTTGTCCCCACGCAGCGGTCTGTGCCATGAGAATCATTATGGCAAATAGTGTAAACCTGATGTATGCTTTTGCGTTCATTTTGTTTTCGGCGTTAGGGAACAGTTTTTAAATTTGTATCCCTGCGCCCACCCAAGGGCGCAGGGCTTTGAATATTATAGAAGCTCTATATTGTGCTTCTGTAGATAGCTATTAAGGAATATTAACAATAGGGGTAAATTCTGTCACTTCAATAGTAAAGTCGATTTCGATAAGATCTGTTCCGTCGAACTCTATTGTTATTGCATATTGATTACCTGCTACGAATGCATACCCAGGACTAAGATAAACATAAGCTTTCTCACCTGTAAGGTTTGCGACATCATAAGTCACTTCAAGTGCAAAATCGCCCGCAGTATAATCATCAGTACCACCGTTAACAGTCGGCTGTGGAAGTACCATCATTCCCTGTTCCATAGAAGTAACAAGGACCGGGTTATTAGGGGAACCTGTGCCTGTACCCGCTTTTACAGCCACACCTGTCGGTGCAAGTAAATAGCTATAATTTCTTATAGAAGAAGCATCAGCGGCCCATGTTAAAGGTAAAGGAGTAGTTACTGTACCTTTTGATTTCAGGTTTTTAAGCTCAAGCCCTGTAATTACAACATCTTCACTCAAATCATTGACAGCTTTAACGAATATACGTGAAAGAGCGTGTCTGAAGTTAAGGTTTACCGTAGATGTAATAGTGGTAAAGCTTGTATCTGCGATCAGGAAGTCTTCCTGGGCAGTAATACCTGTAGCATCAGGAGCTTTTACTTCATATTCAAAACTTGCAGTAACCAATGGAGAAGCAACTGTAGATGACAAAATATTCGCACTTACAGGTGAATAAGCAACAAAGTGTGCACTTGCAGCTCCATTGCTATAATACTTTTTGGGATTATAATCAAAGTTACCCCCCACTTGGCGTGCAATAGTCATACCATCAAAAATATTAGCAACAGCCTGATCATCAACACCATATACCACAAACGCATCAACATTAAGATCTGTTGTAGCCGTAGCTCTTGTCTCGGGAATACCCCCTTGCAGGCGGAATGCAATAGCCTGCTCACCGCCTATAGTTGGCTGTTGCTGTTGTTCTACTACTGCTTCATCAGAACATGCAGTAAATAATGCTGTTGCTGCCAGAGCAACCAAAGAAAATCTGAACGTTTTCATAATTTTTAATAATTTAAAATGTTAATAATATATGTTAATAAAATATAATGATAATTTATGTCAAATTCATTTACTCTATTCAACTCTCAATTCAAAAAGTAGCGCGTAACTTCTACCTATTTCAAACGTAAAGCCGTCGTTGATTGGGAAAACTTTCGTTACAGAATTAACATATTTCTCTCCGTCCGTGGACGAATAAGTATATACGTCATACTCCACATACACTGCTGTTTTGTTTACGGCGGAGACTTCCTGCGGTATCACAAAAATTCCATCATCTGAATGTACAAGCGATGTATGATCATCGTCGGCTATTACAGCGGTCGAAAGCAGTTTGAAACGGTAATTAGCCAGACTGTCGAGGGTTGTCCAAAGCGTCACTTTGTTTGTTCCATCGTATTTGAAATTCATAAAACTACCTTCTCCATTTGGAATACCGTTGCTGAAAGTTGTTCCCGTATCTTTTTTGAGTTGCAATTTACCCTTTGTCTTGATATTACGCAAGTCTACACGAGTCACCTTTATCCTGTATCCGTCAGTAAAATCAGCAGTGTGAAGTTTTGCCTTTACGCTTACACGGCTGAAAGCATGCCGGAAATACATCGGAACCGGATTGCTGCTATATGGTGATGTACGATTTTGAACAGCCACAAGTAAATCTTCCTGAAGTTCTTCAACTGTCGGTGTCGGGTCAGGTTCCCCTGTTCCCGGTGGCGGAGTTTCTCTACCACCCTTTAATGGCATTGCATAAGTTAATACGGGAGGCAGCGTTAAAATAACGCTATTATCATAGAGCCCTTCTCGTAAATTGGTTATACTCGCCGGTGCATATGCATAGAAATCAACGTCTCCGCCTTGCGGCCAGTATTTTTTAGGACTGTAATCCCATACTTTGGTTGGATCTTCAGGCTTGTAAATATTTTGCGCATTAAACAACCGATCCCAATCGGCACCGTTTTGCCAAATACCACTCACGACAAAGTCGGAAATGGTTTCGTATGTATTCACCTTCGACCTTAGTGTTAATCCGGCGCTTGTCGGTCTGGTGCCTGCCATCGGAACATCTATAATATCTCCCCAACCATCAACAGAGACTTTGAACCCTCCATCGGATGTGCCACCGCCACCGTTGCCGCCGCCATCATTTTCCGGAACAGATAGTCTGTTATTATTATAAAGCACTATATCATACCCTCCGTTTCGCTGTCTCCAAGCCATTTGTTCCTCAATCGTTCCGTTTTTACCCATTGCACTGTCTATTTGAGCGGCAACCGTATTCTCCCACTGACCGTGCCAATATCCCCATGCTCCATAATAGGCGTTGCTTCCTTTACTAAACGCTTCCACGGTAAGACGAAAACGGTTTTGATTGCGACTTAGCGGACCGAATGTCGAGAATTTACCCGTTATCCAATCGCGCGTCCAGCCGATCAGTGTATCCGGACTTGCCCAGGCAGGATTTTTTGCTGCAAAAAGCGCTTTTTCCGCATTTGTCCATCGACTACTGTTTTGGCCGTTGGTAATCGTTTCAACTCGCGGAAAAAGTATAGTAGAAGGCGTTGTTGCCATAGCTCCCGTGGCAGGATAGTAAGAGCCGGACATCCCTGATATAGCGCCGCTGTTACTTGCCATATTTTTTGTGCCTGTCACATCATATATTAAAAATGTAAATTCGCGCAGTAAATTTTTCGGATAAAAATGCATAGTAATCGTATCGTTGTCTGAAAAATCCTCGGAATAAATTTCTTGTGAACGGCTATCAATGTAAAAATAAGGTGGATTTGCTTCGGCAACGGTAGTTTCACCACCGGGCAATTGAGGAACAGACAAGTTATAAGATCCTGTCATTCGTACGTTATATACCTCAAAATCAGGACGTGTACCGTTGCTTCGGAAAGCAAAATTGGCATTTCCGTTAAAATCCATACACATCACATTATAATCAGCTTTGTTAAGCCATTCGCGGCCGCCGCGGGGTCCCATCTCAGAAGAAATAATACTTGCCCCTTCAGGATACCAGTGCACAGTCATTCTGTTCGGCAGCGATAGTTGACCTGCCGGAACACTGTCCCAATGGATAACCACATTTACAGGGTAGTTACCTCCGTTAGTCTCATGCTGGTACAGATCCTTCTGTTGACAGGAAATAAAACCCATAAACATGACCAATGTGAATACTATGTACTTAATGCGTTTCATTCAATCTCTCAAGTCTTATTTTTTTATCAATTTTGTATAAGAACCGATATTCTTTATGTTGTTTCCACTTCCGAACAGCCATACAAGCGAAACTCCTACACGCGTGGGGCCAAAATATTTCCCGCTAAATTCTCCTTGACGCTCCCATCGTTCATGCGGAATGCAATATTTGTAGTCGTAGTATTTTCCGCCTAAGTATCCCGCTGCAACAGAAAATTCCAAATTCACTCGGCCGGTTATTGGCACACTATATGCATATGAAAGCCCCGCTGACCAACTCCCGTAACTCAACCATCCTTTTGAATCTTCATTTTTAGGGAAAAATCGAATATCATAATCACCAACCATGGCATATACGCCTACCGCATGCCCATGAAGCGGATAGATTGAATTGATCCAATAACGAAGTTCTGCTCCCACTGACTGTACACGATAAAACCGGCCGGATTTTGATTTTTTTTCAAAAGCCCACCAACTCCAATTGCCTTCTATAACCAACGAAAATTGATTGCCGAGATATGCTTCTGCAGATAAATTAGGTAATAATGCAGCATCATAAACTAAATTGTTTTTTAAAGCAAAGTAATGTAGTTTTTTGCTCGACGTCGTATTTTGTGATTGCGAGTTAAAAATCATCATGGTATTATCGCGATCTTTTTCTTTTTCATTATTTTTATTACTGACGCTATTATTCTGATTGGATTTTAAATTCGACTGTCTGACAAATAAGTCCTGTGCCTGTATGGAAGTTTGAAACACAAAGCACAAAAATAATATAATTAAAGCAAGCGAACCTGTTTTAAAGCATGCATAAATCCCACCAAAGGTTGTCTTTGTTGAGAAAATTGCTTTTAATATATTAGTATTAAAAAGATACACGTCAACTCTCTTTTCCCCAATTATAATGCGTTTCGTTAATTCAAGGGTGCGAAGATAAATACTATTTTTCAAAATAAAAAATTTTCAGTAACAAATTAACAATTTGAAAACACAAAGACACATCAAAAAAACAATTATAGCGCTATATATCAGGTATTTTTGCAATAATAAATTTTTTATACATATTATTTATCATCTATATATTTTCACTGATTAACCCCAAAATCTTTTAAAAAAACATACGAACTAACAAAGGTTCCTTATAAATTCAGTGAATTATTTCAAGAGCAAACAATCCTTTCGCTTCAAGATGACGACGTATTAAATTGTGATAGAATTTATAGATGAAAAGGATTCTTCACATCTCAGAGTGTTTTGACGTATTATCGTTCAAGTATAAAATTTTCATAGCAAGCAATCACAATGATTGTTTGCCAGGTGATATTGATGGGTTTCGGGATAATTGCCTTTATTTGTGTAACTCCGTTAAACAATTGAATGCGCTACATCAATACTTAATGAGCATTACACGATAACAAATAAACCCACCTTGTCAGGAATAGAATAAGATAAAATAGAAATAGTAATTTCAATGAATAAAATAAACAATAAGCAAGAGCTTATTGTTTATTTTTCTATCATTTTGGCAAGATAGCCTTTGCCGGTAATGGTTATCCATCCGAAGAGTAAGCCTATGAAGCCATATATGATTTCTACGCAGGCTGCAGTTTCGAATGTCGCATCCGGAACATAAGTCATAATTCCGAAATAACATCCTGATGCAACAAACATGGCAGGTATCAGATCAATCCATGGCACTTTTTCAAGATATAATACCAGAAATACGACTATAAATACTGCTATCGGAACCGCAAAAAATCCTGTTGAGATTAATGAATTCGCAAGAAGCATTATCCCGACAGAAAAAGATATTCCTATCACATAACCGATTAACGCCCTGATACCGCCCTTCAGCGTACATCCGGAAAAGAAGTAAACAGCCCAGGCTACGAACGCGATATAAGTAAATCCGCTTTCCGCACCGATTGGCATGTACTGCTTTATCGACTGGTCAATACATACAATAATAAACGCGAGTAATGCCGTTAAGGCCGATCCGACTGCAAAAGATAGTTTTTTCATAAGAATTAAATTTATTGTATAAAAATGTATTATATAGCTTTATTTCAACGGTTTAGATTAACAAAAAAACAATCGATATCATTGCGGAAACAAAGATATAACATTTACTTTTAAATTACAAAAAATGATTGCAGTATATTTCATAAAATTAACTCTTTAAGCTTTACTATAGCTGTTTCGGGGGATTTATGTTCTTCAAGAAGCGTCACAAAAAGGCTTCCTATTATTGCTCCGGATGCATTTTCGCAAGCCAAGCGGTATGTTTCTTTATTGCTTATGCCGAAGCCGACCATTCGTGGATTTTGTAGTTTCATTAAGTTTATGCGATGAAAATAATCCTG
>JGI994J12354_10003197_pt1 | contig 15446 bp, 16 predicted proteins | sample IntmicLarv3ML3BL_FD_12354 | JGI IMG/M metagenome (IMG submission 12354)
GGACAGTTTCCCATACGAATGCCCATCACCCCAAAAAGAGGGGGTTTGGGGGAGAGGGTTGCCCTTTGGGCAACCCTCTCCCCCAAGAACTAATAATCGTTACCTTTATCCCCCTACAAATGCCCTTGTCCCCTAAAAATCCCTCACATATTTCCGCAGCCGAATGACTCGAACAATACGATACACAATCAACACCGGCCCCACAATAGGCGCGCTGACAATGCCGACAAGGAAGATAAACATCCCCACGCCTTCGCTGAGGTTCATGCCGAGACCAAAAGCGCCGGCCCCGGTGCGCACCATACCTTCGGCCCGCACCGACTCATTGATGTGGCTGTTCTTGACCTTGTAGTTGTAAAAATAACCAAAGGGGATTACAAAGGCCATGGCGGCCCAGCCCAGCCGTCGTTGCGTTGTCATGTTGATGACGGCGCGTATGTTGTCCGTGCGCGCCCTTTCGGGCAGATTGAGATAACCTTTTTGCATCACACCCAGCAGACCATAAAGCAACACTGCCAGCACAAGCCCAATGAGGAGCCCATTGCGGAAGTACCGTCCGATGGCGGCAATCTCCCGCCTGGCGCAGGCGACGCACAGGCCGCGGCCCAGCTCTCGGCCTTCTAAATCAATACCGCAGCGGCGGCAGACATCGCGGGGGTGGGTTTTCATACATACCAGCCTCCAATCACATTGCGTCTCAAACGGATGACCCGCCCCAGGCGGTATAGGATGAGCACCGGCCCCACCATCGGGGCGGTGAGGAAGCCCAGAATAAAGAGGAACATACCAAAACCCTCGTCCACCGTCGCACCGCTGATCATGATACCGCGCTTATCCGAACTGAATGCCTCGGCCCGGGTGGTTTCATAGACGATGTCGCGGTTTTTAATCTCCGCAACATGATAGTACCCAAATGGGATGATGAGCATCAGCGCCGCCCAGCCCAACCGTTGGTTGGCCGACATGTTGCGGATATACAGGATGCCGTCGAACGCATCTTGTTCCGAAAACATCTGATAGTTCCTTTGCATGGTACCCAGCAGAACATAAAGCAGCACCGCCAGGATGAGCCCGATGATGGCCCCATTGCGGAAATACCGCCCGATGGCCGAAAGCTCACGCTTGCCACAGGCCGTGCAAATCCGATGGCCCTGCTCGTAGCCCTCCAGGCCGTTGCCACAGCGCTTGCAGGTGTCGCGGGGGTGATTTTTCATGCTCGGCGACCTCCCCATTATTGTTGATACAATCATAGCATGGCCGCGCAATAATTACAAGTCGATATTAATAGTATCGCATCCATGTTTTACAGCATACAAAAAGAGGGCCCGCCGATGGCGCACCCTCTTCACTTGATAACACAGCACGCCTGAATCATCACGCCCTAGGTCGGGACGACAGACCTACCAGGGATAGATGTTTTCGCTGTTGATGGTATAATCCAGTGCGTCGATGTAGCCGCCAATCCACTCGCCATACTCGGCCGAGACGGCGGCATCGACGGCCGAGGTGTCGGACATGGGCTCACCCACGCCGGAGAAGTACATCAGGTGATAGCCATAGCTGGTCTGGACGATGCCGTTGTCTCCGACCACACGGCCGGGATCGAAGCACCAGTCGTTGAACTCGGGCACCATCTGGCCGGGATAGACGCCCTCATAGAGCCCGCCCTGGGCGCCATTGCCATCGGCGGTGTACTCAAGGGCCAGGGCGGCGAAGTTATCCTCGGTGGGATTTTCGAGGAAGAGGGCATACACCCGGTCGGCCTCGGTTTTGACAGCGGCATCGTCGTCGGTACCGGTTGTGAAGAGGATGTGCCGGATGTTGATGGTGTCGGTGGTGGGAATCTCGTCGCCGCTGTGGGCGGCGGTCAGCTCGGCGTACTTGGCCGATACAAAGGAGCTGACCATGCACGACATATTGATGTACTCGGCGTAGCCCACGGGCTCGGCAAACCTGCCGTAGCGGGCAATCAGGTACTCGGTGGCGTTGGCCGCGCCGGCGGCCAGGGCCTGGGCGTCCAGCTCGCCCACCAGGTTGGTGACATACTGCTGATACTCGGCGTTCATCACGTGACCCTCAGCCATGGCGGCATCAAAAAGCACGGCGGTGGCCGCCCACATATCCACGGCGTTGGCCACCAGCATATCGTGCCAGGTGGCAAATTCCTCATAGGGGTACTTCTGGCCGCTGAAGGGGGCGGTGGGGTCGAAGTATCCGGCGTCGCCGTAGTAGCTGATGAGGCTGTTGGCCTCCTCCCAGTAGAAGTAGCCCAGGTAGGCGTTGTCCAGCTGATAACCCTCCATGTGGGCCGCGATGGCATCGGCAGGCTTCTCGTCGCCCACAATCACCGGCGGGGTGACCGCCGCAGTGGTGTATGCCGTGCCCACCGGCTCGGTGATCCCCTGCTCCACGCCGCCCTTGGGGGGCAGGATGCCGCCCAAAAAGAGGCCGCCCACCATGGCGGCCACCAGGGACAGGGAGATGAGGATGACCGGGAGCTTGGATTTTGCCTTGAGGGCGCGCTCGAAGCCGCCGTCCTCGGTTACAACCGGAGAGTCAGCGGTCTCGATGTCCTTGCCGCAGTGGGGGCAAAGGGCCTCGCCGGAATCGGCCTCGGCGCCGCAGTGCTTACATGTCATAGCTTTAATTCCTTTCCTATATGGAGCAATCGTTTTTCATTGTACCACGTGGGACGGCCCATGGCAAACAAAAACCGCCTGCGGCGTCATTTGTTTACAATTTTGACCCATCTTGACGGGCGGTCCGCAGAGGATTACAATGGAGGTGTATCCCCCTACAAAGGAGCACACGCCATGATAAAGCTGCTGAAAAATGCTGCCATCGCCACTATGAACCGAGATTTCCCCCGCGCCGAGGCCGCTGTCATCGAGGGCGGATACTTCGCCTTTGCGGGCACCGAACACGCCGCCGAGGGCTGGCTCGCCGAGCGCGGGCACACTGATTTCGAGACAATTGACTGCGGAGGCCGTTTTGTCATGCCGGCCTTTAACGATGCCCACATGCACTTTCTCCACTATGTCAAGGCCAAGCTGAGCGTCGACCTCTTTGGCACCACTTCCCTAGCCGAGCTGCTGGAACGGATGAAGGCCGGCCTTCAAAACCACAACCCCGAATCGGGCCTGTGGCTCATGGGCGAGGGGTGGAACCAGGATTTCTTCACGGACGAAAAGCGCTTCCCCACCGCCGCGGATTTGGACAGGGTATCCACCGAGCATCCCATCCTCATCATGCGGGCCTGCTTCCACGTGGGGGTGCTCAACTCCAAGGCCATGGAGATGCTTGGCCTCGACAGCGCCAAGGCCAAGGAGCACGGCCTCTTTGCCGAGACGCGCCCCGACGGCACCCCCAACGGCGTTGTCAAGGAGCATGTCTTTGACGCCATCAAGTCGGCCCTGCCCTTCCCTTCCATGGACACCCTCGTCGACATGATGGTGGACAGCCAAAAGGACTTGCTGTCCCACGGCGTTGTCAGCGTCCAGAGCGACGATTACAAGTATTGCCCCCAGGGCGGCGCCCTTGAGATGATGGGCAAGCTGCGCCAGGCCGCCGAGCAGGGGCGCCTCAAGCTGCGCATCGCCGAGCAGGTTCTGCTGGACGACCCTCAGCGGATGTCCGACTTCTTTGCCTGTGGCATGGATGACCAATACGGGAACCGACATTTTAAAATCGCCGTCATCAAGCTTTTAGCCGATGGCTCGCTGGGCGCGCGGACGGCCCTCATGCGCCGGCCCTATGCCGACGACCCGAGTACCCGGGGCCTGGCCATCTTCACCCAGGACGAGCTGGACGCTCTGGTACTCGAGGCTCATCGGCATAATATGGGGGCCATCATCCACGCCATCGGCGACGGGGCGGTCGACATATGCCTCGACGCCATTGAGAAGGCACGGACGCTCATGCCCCATCTGCACCCTCGCCACGGCATCGTCCACTGCCAGATTACCGACAAGAGCCAGATTATGCGCTTCCGCGAGCTGAATATCGTCGCCTACACCCAGCCCATCTTCCTCGATTACGACATGCACATCGTCCGAAGCCGAGTGGGCGATGCCCTGGCCGAGACCTCCTATGCGTGGAAGGATTACCTGCGCCTGGGCGTCCACCAGGCCTTCGGCACCGACTGCCCGGTGGAGAGCTTTAAGCCCCTGCCCGGCATCTATTGCGCCGTCACCCGGAAGGATTTGAAGGGCCGCGGGCCCTATCTGCCCGAGCAGGCTGTGTCGATGGAGGACGCCCTCTATGCGTACACCGCCGCCGGGGCCTATTGCTCGGGTGAGGAGGATGTCAAGGGGCAGATTCGCCCCGGCCACCTGGCCGATTTCATCATCATGGACAGAAATCTGCTGGAAATCGCCCCCGAGGACATCCTATCCGCCCAGGTTTTGGAGACCTGGGTAGACGGTGCGCGGGTGTATCAGGCATAAATAAACCGAAACGAAGGAGCGAGCCCATGAAAAAGGTACTCTTTAACGGCAAAATCTACTTGAGCCGCGACCAGTTCGCCCAGGCCGTCTGCTTTGAGGATGAAATCATCCTCAAGACGGGCAGCAACGATGCCGTCCTCGCCTTCGCCGGCGACTGCGAGGCGGTCGATTTGCAGGGCCGCACAATCATCCCCGGCCTCAACGATTCCCACCTGCACATCACCATGGTGGGCGAGCACATGGCCCAGGCGGCCATTGGCGGCAGCCGCTCCATCGACGAGGTGGTGGCCCGCTGCACGGCCTTTATGCAGGACAATCCCGAGCTGTGCCGCCACGGCCTGCGGGCCACCGGATGGAATCAGGATTTGTTTACAAGCGGCGAAATCCGCACGCTCAACCGCCATGATTTAGACCGGATTTCCACCGAGGTGCCCGTAGTACTCGCCCGCATCTGCGGCCACATCCTTGCGGCCAACACCCGGGCCATCGAGATGGCCGGGCTGGGCATCGGCGCGCCTCAAATCGCGGGCGGCACCTTCGGCCTCGAGCCGGACGGCTTCCCCGATGGCTTTTTCAGCGAGTTCGCCTGCGGCGCGGTGTCCTCCCTCATTCCGGGGCTGTCGGATGACCAAATCGAGGCCCTCACCCTCAAGGCCCTCGACTACTGTGCCGCCCACGGGCTGACCTCCATCCAGAGCAACGACATCGGCCAGTGCTCCATGGGGGACGACAAGACCTTTGCCATGCTGCAACGCATCTACAGCGGCGAGGGCGGCAAGGTGCGTTATCGCCATCAGCTGTGCTTCCGCACGGCGGATGACTTCCGCAGCTTTCTTGAAACCGAGCACAAAAACGGCGTTTACGATAATCCCAACTGGCTCGATATGGGCCCTCTCAAGCTGTTCAAGGATGGCTCTCTGGGCGCCCGCACGGCCACTATGCGCACTGAATATGTGGACGACCCGGGCAATTTCGGTGTCGAGGCCATGAGTGGCTCCCTAATGGATGAAATGGTGGCTCTTGCCGCCGAGCACAGCATCCAGGTGATTACCCATGCCATTGGCGACAAGGCCATCTGCGATGTGTTGGACAGCTACGAGAAGGTGCTGGCGGGCGGCCACAACCCCCTGCGCCACAGCGTTGTCCACTATCAGTGCGTCGATGAAGAAATCCTCACGCGCACGGCCCGTCTGGACGTGCTGGCCCAGGTGCAGCCCATCTTCCTCACCACCGACCTCCACGCCGTGCCCTCCCGCTTCCCCGACAGCGCGAACCGCTGGTTTTTGGCCTTCAAGAGTTATCTCGAGAAAGGCATCACGGTCGCCTTCGGCTCGGATTGCCCGGTGGAGGACTGCAACCCCTTCCTGGGCCTCTACTGCGCTGTCACCCGCCGGGATGTGAGCGGCTATCCCAGCGAGGGCTTCTTCCCCAAGGAATGCCTCGACGTAGCGACGGCCATCGATTGCTTCACCGTCGGCTCGGCGGCCGCCGAGTTCAAGGAGCACATCAAGGGCCGCATCGCGGAAGGCATGCTGGCCGACATGGTCGTGCTCGACCGGGACATCTTCACCTGCGACCCCTCGGAGATTAAAGATATCCTCCCTGTAGAAACCATCGCGGGCGGACGGACGGTGTACAAAGCTCAGTGATGCAACAAAATTAAGAAGCCTTGGGGTAAAACCCCAAGGCTTCTTTTATTCAGCTTTGCCTCAAATGTAGTTGAAATCGGTGTCGGCGTATCCGGTGATAATCTCAACCGCCGCCTGGCCGTATTCCTTGGCCAGCAGCACGAGAACCTTGGCGTCCAGGGCCTCGCCCCAGGGGCCGTAGATGGCGCGAATCATCTTGGCATAGGTCCAGTAGGCGTGGGCGCAGTGGTAGTTCCAGTCGCGCATGTTGTCCTCTTTGCGGGGGCCCCAGGCGTCCTCGGCGCCCATCTTACCGTCCACCTGGCTCTGGATGCAATAATCCCGGTTGGCGTGCATGGTTTTGGGGACAAGGAAGGTGAGCTCCGGGTTGAAGCCACGGGCCAGGGCCACATCGAGGACGCTGCAGTAGGCGTTGGCGCCGTCGAGCAGCCCGAGGCTCAGATAGAGGTCGCTCCACGGGCAGTCGAGAATCTTGTAGGTGTTGTTGGCGCCATCCTCCATGGGCTCGGTCTTAGGGCCCTTCAGGCCTTGCAGGTACTCGGCCGTGGGTGCCCACTCGCCGTACCAGCGATAGGCGGCAAAGTCGAGCTCGCGGCCATCTCGGATGGCCCGCTGGGCCATGCGCCCGCCTCGCTCCTCGCCGTACTTCTGGGTGGCACGCAGGAAGGCGGCCCGGAAATTGTCAAACCCGCCGTCCCGCAGTTCCCGGTAGAAGGTGGCCGAAATAAAGGCGTGGTGCTGCTCTTTCAGGGTAAGCATGGACATTCTCCTCTTTTGTGTGATAGCAATATTGTATCATAGATGGTCGCGGAGAAAAAGAACGCACGGTGAATTTTTGCGGTTTGCGGATGTGCAGGGGGTTTTAGGGGGAGGGGCTGCCTGCGGCAGCCCCTCCCCCTATGAAAAAACTCGTTCAATTTATTCCTCACAAATGCCCCTCGCCCTTCGAAAGGGCAAGCTTCTTCGGCCCGCGGCTTCAGAATGACAATAGGAGGCCTAAAACGCCCGCTTGAACCGTGCCTCAAAGTGCTCAATCAGCTCGGGCCGGAAGTCGGGATGGGCAATGGCAATCAGCGCCCGGGCGCGATCCTGCTGAGTGCGGCCCTTGAGGTCGGCCACGCCGTACTCGGTGACCACATAGTGGGCATCGGTGCGGGGGGTGGTGACGGCGGCCCCCTCCTCGAGCACGGGCACAATGCGGGACGCCTTGCCGCCCATGGAGGTGCTCGCCAGGGCGATGATTGAGCGCCCGCCCTTGCTCATGGCCGCGCCGCGGATGAAGTCGACCTGCCCACCCGTGCCCGAGTAGTGCCGCAGGCCGATGCTCTCGGCGCACACCTGGCCGGTCAAATCCACTTGGATGGCCGAATTGATGGCGACGACGTTGTCGTTCTTGGCCACAATCCACGGGGCGTTGACATAGTCGACGGGGTGCATTTCCACATCGAGGTTGTCGTTGACGAAGTCATAAAGCCGCGATGTCCCGATGAGGAAGGTGGCCACCAGCTTGCCGGGGTGCAGCTGCTTGTGTGCGTTGGTGATGACGCCCTCCTCCACCAGCTCGACGACGCCGTCGCTGAACATCTCGCTGTGGATGCCGAGGTCCTTCTTATCCTTCAGCGACAGCAGCACGGCATCGGGCAGGGCGCCGATGCCCAGCTGGAGGCAGTCGCCATCGTGGATGAGCCCGGCGCAGTGGCGGCCGATGGCCATTTCGACCTCGCCCAGGGTGGGCTGGGGGTTCTGCTTGGGCGGGTACGACACCTCGACCACGGCGCTCAGCTGGCTGACATGGACACGGCTGTCGCCGAAGGTATAGGGCAGCTGGTCGTTGCACTCGCCAATGACGAGCCGCGCCACCTTGGCGGCCTGGAGGGCGTAATCGACGCCCAGGCTCAGGCTGCAATACCCCTCGGCATCGGGGCGGGTCATGGCCAGCACGGCCACATCGCAGGCTACGGTGTCGCCCAGAAGGCCGGGCACGGCGTGGAAGTGGGCCGGAATGTGGTGGGCCCGGCCATCGTTGATGTCCTGCCTTGTGCTGGCACTCGTAAAAATGGTGCTAAACTCGAAATGCCCCTCCATGTCGGCGTGGGCCAGGGACATATTGCCCAGATTGATGATGTTGAAGACACTGTTGCCCTTAAAGCGCTCCTTGTGGGCTGCCAAAGTAGCCACCATCACGTTGGGCGTCGAGGTCTGGCTGAGCACCAAGCCCTCGCCGGGCTGGATGAGCGCAATGGCCTCCTCGGCGGACATGATTTTATTCTGATAATCGGTTTTCCAGTTCATGATGTACCTCCATATGTTTTCGCGATACCATCATACCTGATGGCGGCGGCTCCGTCAATGGTATAGACCACGAAACCGGACATTTGCGGCATAAAAAAAAGACCGCCCCGGGGCGGTCTTTTTTGCCTATTCTCTACAAGCTCTTGATCTCGTCAATGATGCCCTGCAGACGCTCCTTGGGCACCTGGCCGCTCACCTGGGCCAGCACCTGATTGAGGGTCAGGCCCTGGGCCATGCGAAAGAGCGGGCTGCCTACCACATCGGGGAATTCCCGTTTCAAAATGGCCAAGGCGGCGGGGCTTTGCACAAGCTCCCCCACCGTGATGCTACCGCCGCGCAAATTCATGGCGTTCTCCTTCCACCGCGTTTACGCCAGTCTATGCCGCGCCGACACATTGCGTTACTTGCTTACAGCAGACCATGGGGCTCTGCCCCATACCCCGGCCAAGAAACTTTTTGAGAAAAGTTTCTTGGCAATCTTCAAAAGTTTTTGGGATTCCACAGGGTATTTTTTCAAAAATACCCTGTGGCCGCCGGAGGCAAATTAATACGCACTATACGAATAATTAATCTCAGCCTCGAGATTGCGCAGGCGGCGGGCGGTGTCGCGGAGGATGGTTTGGGCGGTGTCGACATCGGTCTCCCGGAAGGAGATGCTGTCCCCCGGCCGCAGTTGCGCGATGATGGGCAGGTCGGCCGAGATGACATGCCCAATCTTGGCATAGCCGCCCACCGTCTGCCGGTCGGCCATCAGGATAATGGGCTGGCCGCCGGGCACCTGAATGGCGCCGGGCGCAATGCCGTCTGAGATGATGTTGGGCCCCTTCCCCTCGGCAAACTCGATAACGGGGCCCTTGGTGCGGTAGCCCATGCGGTTGCTCTCGGGTGTGATTTGGTAGGTGCCAGAGAAAAAGCTGCGCTTCCCTTTTTCAGAAAAACTATCGCTCTGTGGGCCGGGGATGACCCGCAGGGCGGTCTCCCGAGGCATGTCGTAGCGGGCCGCGCGCAAGCTCATTCCGGGCAGGAAGGTACGCGCCGCGCGGAAGCCGATTCGGTCGCCCGCCCGGGGGGCGCGGCCCTCCAGGCCGCCGAACCCTGCTGTCAGGCAGGTGCTCCGGCTGCCGAGCACCATTGGGATATCGAGCCCGCCGCAAAAGGCAATGCAGGCCCGGAAGCCGCCCTTGGCGGCACCTAACGTCAAAACGCTGTCCTTTGAGGCCAGATAGGCGCGGTTGGTCTTGATGGCGACACCGTCCAGCATCGGCCCGAAATCGGCGCCGGCGATGGCGAAAATGTTGGCTTCGGCGAAGCGCAGGCTCGGCCCCAGGCCGGTGATTTCGAGCGCAGCCTCCTCCCAGCCGTTCCCGGCCAGGAGATTGGCGAGGCGCAGGGCGTGCATGTCCATGGCTCCGCACACCGGCACGCCGCTTTGGCGCGAACCGCGACGCCCGCCGTCCTGGACGGTGGTCAGCATCCCCTTTTGCAGGATTTCAATCACAGGGGCTCACCTCCCAGCGCCAGGTATTCCTCAAGGCCCATGGGCGAAAACTTAACCGTCATGCCGGCCTTCAGCAGGGCGACGCCGGCCTGGGGGTCGAAAATCCGCACCGGGCACCGGCCAATAAGGCGCCAGCCCCCCGGCGAAACCGAGGGATAGATGCCGGTCTGCTCCCCTGCAATGCCCACAGAGCCCCAGGGAATGGCCGAACGCGGGCTCTCGACCCGGGGCATGGCGATGCGGCTGTCCATGCCCCCCATATAGGGAAAGCCGGGCATGAAACCCAGCATATAGATGCGGTACGCGCCGCCGCTGTGGATGTCGATGACCTCCTGCTCGCTCAGGCCGCAGTAGGCCGCCAGGTCGGGCAAGTCAGGGCCAAATGGCCCGCCATAGCAGACGGGCAGGGTGATGATTTCCGAGGGCGCCGCACAGGCCTCGCCGAGGCTGCCATAGGCGGACTCGGCAAGGGCGCGGGCCTGGGCGTCGGTCAACTCGAGGGGATTGTAATGCACCATCACCCCGCAGTAGGTGGGCACGGCCTCCAGGCGCGAGTCTTCTCCCAGCAGGGCTGTAAAGGCTGTAATCTTGTCAGCCAAATCGGGGGCGATGGCGTCGCCCAGCTCGACCATCAGGGCGCTGTCGCCGCAGGTGTGTATCTTCATGACCGTCAAATGAGGGCGCTCAGCGGTGCCACCGGGATGCCGGCTCCCTCGAGACTGCCGCGCAGCAGCTTGACGAAGTCGACGGCATGGGCGTTGTCACCATGGACGCACACCGACACACAGGCGATGGGCAGCTCGGTGCCGTCCAGGCAGGTCACGGTGCCCTCCCGGGCCATCTTGAGCACACGGTTGGCCGCCGTTTGGGCGTCCTCCACCATGGCGCCGGGTAGGCCACGGGTGACCAAGCTGCCATCGGGATTATAGGCCCGATCGGCGAAGAACTCGCCGGCGAAGGGCAATCCAAGCTCCTCGGCCGCCGTGTGGAAGGCGCTGCCCAGAGGCGCCAGAATGACAATTTCTCGGCTGAAATCCCGGCTGGCTTTGCAAATTTCGGTGGCAAGGCCGATATCTTTACAGGCCATATTGTAGAAGGTTCCGTGGGCCTTCATGTGCTGCATGGGGATACCCTCCCCTTTGCAGAAAGCCCACAGGGCGCCCATCTGATAGAGGGTGTAGGCATACGCCTCGCCCTTTTGCAGCTTCATCTCCCGCCGGCCAAAGCCCATGAGGTCGGGAAATCCGGGGTGGGCCCCCACCCGGACGCCCTTTTCCTTGGCCATGGCCACTGTACGGGCCATGACGGCAGGGTCGCCGCCGTGCCAGCCGCAGGCCACATTGGCCGAGGTGATGTAGTCCATCACGCCGGCGTCCATTCCGATAGTGTACGCGCCAAAGCTCTCGCCCAGGTCGCAGTTGAGGTCAATGCCCTTCATGCTGCCCACTCCTTACTTAATCTGCTGCTCGCGCAGGGCGCTCTTGAACTGAGCCTGGGACTGCTTAATCTCGGCAATGCTACGGGTGAGCACGTCCTCGGTGCGGTGCATGGCGTCCTCGCAGTAGTCACAGGCCGATTTGATGAGCTCCTGGGCGCGGTTTTCGGCCGCCGCGACGATTTCGTTGGCCTTTTTGCGGGCCTCAAGGGTGATTTCATGGTCGTTGATGCGCTGACGCGCATGATCCTGAGCCTGCTGGAGGATGCTGTCGTGCTCCTTTTTGGCGCCCTGGATGACCTCGTTGCGTTTTTCCACAATCTCCTGGGCCATCTTGATGTCCGAGGGCAGGTTGGCCCGCACCTCGTCCAGAATATCGAGCACCTTGTTGCGCTCCAGGATGCACTTGTCTGCGCCCAGAGGGACGCTCCACGCGTCCTCCACCATCTCGTAGAGAGAGGTAATCAGTTCGTCAATGGGGGTTCCTGCCATTTTTCTCGCCTCCGTATATCGAATGAAGTGTAAAGCGTTTTGCTTTACAGATATTTATTTTTCAGCATGTATACACAGAGCGGGGTGACATATTGCCCGACGTCCTCGCCCCTCTGCGCCATGTTCTTCACCCCGCTCGAGCTGATGCCCGAGAGGGCTTCGTCCGCCGGCATGAGCAGGGTTTCGGCCTCCGGGTAGTGCTGCCGGTTGAACCGGGCGATGTCCAGTTCGTAGGTATAGTCCGCCTCCGTGCGCACGCCCTTGACAATGGCGGTGACGCCGCGACGCTGCGCATACTCGAAGAAATACCCGGCCTCGTACTCAACCACCGCGTTAGGGATGTCCTTGACGGCATCTTCCAAAAGCGCAACGCGCTCAGCCGGTGTAAAGATGTACGCCTTGTCGGCATTGATCATGACCACCACCAGCACGGTGTCAAAAAGGGCGGCGGTGCGGCGGATGATATCCACATGGCCCAGGGTCACCGGGTCGTAGCTGCCCGGGATGGCGGCGATGCGCATACTACTCAGCCTCTCTGGTGTAGGTGGTCACCTTGCTGTTGCCGTAATCGTAGGTTTTCAGCACGCGGTAGGGGCCCTCGCCCTCGGGCAGGGCCTCGCCGCGCTGGCTCTCACACACTATTATACCACCCTCTTGGAGGATGTCAAACCGGAAAATCTCCAAAAGTGTGCGCTGCAAAATCCCGCCGCCGTAAGGCGGGTCGAGAAAAATCAGCCCAAAGCTTCCGGCGCTCTGCCGCGCCACGAAGGTCGAGGCGTCGCTCAAACGCGCCATGCATTGCTGGTCAAATCCGCAGTTCTGGATGTTGCGCTCGACCACCGACAGGGCGGCGCGGTCGCTGTCCACCAGCACGCAGGTGCGCGCGCCACGGGAGACGGCCTCCAAACCCAGCTGGCCGCTGCCGCAGAAGAGGTCGAGCACGGCCCGGCCCTCGATGTCGAACTGAACAATATTGAAGATGGACTCCTTCACCCGGTCGGTGGTGGGCCGGGTCTTGAGGCCGCTGGGCGCGGCCAACTTCTTGCCCCGCGCCAGGCCAGTGATAATACGCATGATAGCTTTCTCCTTACTATTGGTCGCCTCCGGCGGCCAAAGGGTATTTTTGTAAAAATACCCTTTGGATACCCAAAAACTTTTGGAAAATGTATTTCACACAATTTCTGAATTATAATAATCAAAAATCGCGTGAAGCACGATTTTATAAGTTTTTGCTCAAGCTTTTTTCAAAAAGCTTGTGGGGTGTGGGGCAATGCCCCACAGTCACTCTCCGTAGCAAAGTATGCCACAATGCTCTCGGCTACGTTTTTGGGCACGACTTCGCACAGCGCCTCGAGGGATGCGGCGCGGACGGCCTTGACCGTTTTGAAGCGCTTCATAAGCGCCCGGCGGCGTTCCTCCCCCACCCCGTCGATGCGCTCGAGGGTCGAGGTGCGTATCCCCTTGCTGCGCAAGGTCTGGTGGTACTCGACGGCGAAGCGGTGTGTCTCCTCCTGGATGCGCCCGATGAGGGCAAAGGCCGCCGGCGTGGTCTGCAGGCCAATTTCGCCGCCGCCGGGGGCGATGAGGCCCCGGGTGCAGTGGCGGTCATCCTTGACCATGCCGAAGATGGGGATATTGAGCCCCCGGGCTTGCAGCTCGGCCAGGGCAACATTGACTTGGCCCAGGCCGCCGTCCATGAGGAAGGCGTCGGGCAGGGGCAGGAAGCTCTCGTCGCCGCTGAGGGCACGGTCCAGGCGCCGGGCCATGACCTCGGCCATGGCACCGTAATCGTCGCCGCCCTCGGCGGTCTTGATTTTGAAGCGCTTATAGGCCTTTTTGAGGGGCTTACTGTCGACGAACACCGTCATGGAGGCCACCGGATCGCTGCCTGCCGTGTTGGAGATGTCGAAGGCCTCGAGGCGCACCGGCGGCCTCTCTAGGCCGAGCAAACCGCCCAGCATCTCGAGGCTCTTGCGGGATTTTTGCTCCCGCTGCTCGAGGGTCATGAGCTCGAGCAGACCGTTTTCCAGCGACAGCTCGACCATGCGGGCCTTTTCGCCCCGCTGGGGGACGTGGAGGTGGCATTTGCGCTCGCCCAGGCCGCTCAAATACTGGGCCAGGCTGTCCATGTCCTCCAGCTCCATGGGCAGCTGAACCTCTAAGGGTGCGCGGCCTGCGCGACCATAGTACTGCGTGATGAAGCTCTCGAGGGCGTCGGGGCCGTCCTGCTCGGTGAGGCCGTCGAACAGCTCGAAATGCTTATCGATGAGGTTGCCGCCCATGTAGGAGAGGGCGGTGACACAGGCCCTCGTGCCCCGCACAGCGTAGCTGAGGGCATCGATTTCGGCCCCGGCCATGCCAACCACCATGCGGTTTTTGCTCAGCCGCTGCACCGAAAAGAGGCGGTCACGGTAGAGGGCGGCCTTCTCGAACTGCTCGCGCTCGGCGGCGTCCTCCATGGCCGATTTCAGCAGCTCCTCCAGCCGGGCCGACTTTCCGCTGAGCAATAGGGCGGCCTGGGAGAGGATGTCCTCGTACTGCTCGGGCGACACCTGGCCGGTGCACACCCCGCAGCATTTTTTCAGGTGATGCATGAGGCACGGGCGCTCGCGCCCGATGTCCCGAGGGAAGACCCGTGAGCAGGTGGGCAGCTGGAAGGCCTCGTTCATCAGCTTGATGGCCGTGTTGGCCCAGCCGCGGCTGCCAAAGGGGCCGAAGTAGCGGGCCTTGTCCTTTTTCTCCTTGCGGGCCGCCAGGCCGAAGCGGGGATAGGGCGTATCTGGCAGCTGGATGAAGGGATAGCCCTTGTCATCCTTGAGCAAAATATTATACCGCGGCTTGTGCTTTTTGATGAGGGTGCTCTCCACCAGCAAAGCGTCGAACTCACTGCGGGCGAAAATAGTGTCGAAATCATGGATGCGACTGACCAGCTGCATGGTTTTGAGGGTGTGGTCAGCCGAGCTCATGAAGTACGAGCTCACCCGGCTGCGCAGGGCCTTGGCCTTGCCGATGTAGATAATCTCGCCGGCGGCATCGCGCATGAGATACACCCCCGGATTGGCCGGCAGCAGCCGTGCCTTTTCCCGGAGTTCTTGAAGCGTCATGGCCCTTCACCCCCCTTCTTACATAAAATGCGCCGCATTTCTGCGGCGCATACTGTGCGGGGAAGCATCCCCATGCTCGCTCATCTACTCCCCGAAATTGGAGGCAACAAGATCGCACAGGGCGTTAACCGCCTCTTCCTCGTCGCCGCCCTCGGCAGAGACCAGAATGACGCTGCCCTTGGTGATGCCCAGAGACAAGACGCCCAGAAGGCTCTTGGCGTTGACCTTGCGTTCTTCCTTTTCCACCATGATGGTGCTGCGGAACTCGTTTGCCTTTTGGATAAAGAAGGTAGCGGGCCGGGCATAGAGACCCACCTGATTGGTCACGGTAATCTCTTTAGAAAACATAAGAATCCTCGCTTCCACCGAATAGATTATATCGCAGGTTTACATTATGATTTATTCTAGCAGATTGTTATGAAAATAGCAAATATTTTTTTCACTTTTGTGCGACAAGTCTTGCATGGGGGTACTCCAATTGAAGGATACAGGGGGGCCTGGGGGGAGAATCGGTTCCCTTCGGGAACCGAT
>JGI994J12354_10003198_pt1 | contig 15441 bp, 16 predicted proteins | sample IntmicLarv3ML3BL_FD_12354 | JGI IMG/M metagenome (IMG submission 12354)
GGTTGCAAAATCAAAGATTAACATAACTGAGATGACTCCAGCAGACAACAGTAAAATTAAAGCAGTGAACACTTCAAGTAGTGTTGCTGATATTTTAAGAGGATCGTTTTTGGTTGAATTAGAAACATTTGATAGATTTGGTACAGGTGATGTTGGATTTACGAACAATTCGGGGATGCAGTTCAATGTTAAAAGTCCAGATAAAGATGAGTTTGCACCAAATAGTTGGTATGAACCAACAAAAAACAAAAATCTATATGATTATATAAGAACATTTTTCAATGTAGTTGACAGTAAAATTGAAGAGGGCGGAAGAACAACATACAGTTTAACAGAAATTGAAAAATACATTGATATAGACTCATTTGTCGACTATTATATTTTGAATGAGCTTGCAAAGAATGTGGATGGAAATTTAAGATTGAGTACATATTTTTATAAAGATAAAGGCGGAAAACTTAAAATATGTGCATGGGATTTTGATATTGCCTTTGGCAACTGTAACTATAATACGGATGATAGAGGACAGGATTGTAGTTATACATCAGGATTTTATATAAAAGAACATGCTACATGGTATAGAAGGTTGATGAGAATACCAGCATTTGAGGCTAAAGTTAAGAGCAGATGGAATTCTTTAAGAAAAGGAATTTTAAGCAATTCTTCTATTGCTTCAGTAATTAATAAAGAGGCAAACGCACTGCGTAATTCAGCAAATGCCAACTTTAAAGTGTGGAATATATTGGGAACAGAAGTATGGCCTAATCCATATGAAATAGCATATCAATGTACAACATATGATGCCAATGTTACACATTTAACAAAATGGATTCAAGACAGAGCAAAATGGCTTGACAGCAACTTATAAGGGTTAGGGAGAATTTGAATTTTTGAAAAAATCTATAATTTTACCATTAATCTCTCTAGTAATTGTAATTATGCTGTACAGTGGATTGACTGTTACCAATTATACAGTGAAATCTGACAAGGTTAATGAAAAAACATTGAAAATAGTGTTGATTTCTGACCTTCACAGTACAATTTATGATGACAATCAAAATGCATTAATAGAGAAAATCGCGGCACAGTCTCCTGATTTGATTTTTTTAACGGGAGATATTGCTGATGATGTGGTTCCGATTGAAGGAACTAAACTGATGCTAGAGGGAATCAAAAATCTTGCGCCAATCTATTATGTTGCTGGAAACCATGAATATTGGTCAAATGATATTCAGTCAATCCGTGATGAAATAAGCGAATATGGTGTTACCATTCTATCAGATGAATATGTTATGACGGAAATAAATGGTATTTCACTATTAATTGCCGGAGCAGATGACCCAAGCAAGAAGTATTATGAGAATGAAAGCTATAATCATGCGGAGTCTATGAAAAATGCTTTTTCATCTATTGGTGAAATAGATGCCTACAGGATACTTTTAGCTCACAGACCAAGCAGAATTGATGAATACAGCAAATATCCATTTGATCTAGTACTTTCAGGACATGCACACGGAGGACAGGTTCGTATACCGATATTTTTGGAAAACGGACTTTTTGCCCCTGATGAAAAATGGTTTCCAAAATACACAAGCACCACCTATCATGGTGACTTGGTTCACGTTGTAAGCCGCGGATTATCCATAAATCCACGTTTACCAAGAGTGTTTAATCCACCTGAAATTGTGGTAATTACAATAACGAAGTGAGAGCAAAATCATGAAAAAGATAGTAATTTGGTAAAGGAGAGATTGTTTTGAAAAACGGAAAAATAGCGTTTATAGGTTTAGTGGCATTTCAAATTGTTATGGCAATTGCTGAGGGTGTTTTAACATATATATCTACCCCAGACTTATCTTCTTTGAAAAATTATTTTGGACATGGATGGGAAGCAATGCTTATAATGAATATACTTTTCATAGGAGTATATATTTTTATTGTTTATTACGCATTTGTAAAATATAAAAGACCTGTTATTGAAAGCAGAACATATAAAGAGTTTGTATCAGAATTATTTTTCAAACGGCCTGATAAATTTAATTGGACATTTTATAAATTGCCAAAAAGATGGCCACCCAATTTTGCATCAGCGGGGTATATGCTTGGGATTGCCCTGCCAATTGCAAGGATACCAATTGTTTTGGAATTGTTTTTGAAGGAGATTCAAAGCCCGTTTGCAAGTCATTATGAAAAATTTTGTGATATGTTTCCAGTGCGTGTTGATATAATGGTTATATTATTTGTTATAATTGCCCTGTCAATCTATTGGCCTTATAAAGAGTGGCAGTTGAATCAAAAAATATTGGATAGCAGGGAATCGGGGTGAGAAATACAAAAGATTTAACGAGAAATGATGTTGTTAAAAGTGTCATAATATCGGTGAGCATTGTGCTTATATTTATGCTTGCTTTGGCATTATGGGTTCACAATTGAAGAATCAAATAATATTTTTTCAGAATATGGGCTAATAGTACCAGAAGATAGTGTGGTTGTTGAAATGGAATGTGAGTTTGTACATCAGGATATGTATAAAATACAAAGCAACACGGCAAGTGTGTATGGTATTGTAAAAGAAAAAAACAAAGAAAATAATGAGTAATTCAAAATTGGGAGGCTATTATGTTGAAAAAAGTACTATCACTATTTATAATTGTCATGATTTTATTGACAATGGGTTCATGTGCTGAAATTCTTAGACCTAAACCTACAACAGAACCTGATAATGTGGTAGACAATCGAAAAAATTATTTGGTTGTATGTTGGCCGATTCTTGAAGCACAGTGGTTGTTAACGGATGCATGGGAGGATTTTTGCAAATTAAGAGAAGATGGTGAAAAGTTAGAATTGATTATACTGCCAGCTGAGGCACTGCGTGATTCGCTGTATGAGGAGGATCCTGAAAAAATTAATGAAACAGCAGATGTTTTTCTCATTAATAATTTTGAACATATGATGAAATATAATGATTTTAAAGGATTTTTTCAAAATTTTGAGGAGTTTGATTTAACAAAAATCAATAGTGAATTGGCTGATAATGCTAAAGCATTTGGATGCTTTGACAATGGTACATACGGGATACCTTTTGTTACATCGACAAATATGTGGGGAATGAATAAATCTTTTATGGAAACAAACCAACTAGAACTGCCTAGGACACATGATGAAGTGAGACAGATAACAAGAGATACAAAAAATTATGAAATAATTGATCTTAGTTATGAATCTTTTTTCTCTTTGATTTGGAGACTTGGTGGGGAGTTTTTTAATGAAGATGGTTCAAAAGCGGCATTCAATACTCCTGATACAGGAATAAGAGCTGTTGAAATGATTGATGAATCAAGTGAAAAAGGGGTAGGAATAAATGGTATCTTTGCAATGGGAGACCGTGGACCAAAGCTTGATCCCAATGATGTTAATGGAATGATGCCCCAGCTTAAAGAGGGGATACCAGGATATTCTGTGAAATCGGCAAGTAATTTTTGTATTAGGCAAACATCAGTAAATAAACAACTTGCATTTGATTTTATAGAATATTTTACAACCGGTGAAAATCCTGAAACAGGAAAAACATATCAGGAAGAGTTATGTCAGAAAGTTTTTGTGGAAGATGCAATCATTCCGACATTGAAAGTGGCTCAAGAGAGAATAGCTAATGATGAGACAAATAAGAAGAAAGTGGTTTTAGAGCAGATTAATATTTCAAAACAAATACCGTATTCACCAGTATTGAGTGAAGTTATAGATATATTGGTGCTTGAAATGTTTAGTGTAACCAGAGGGGAGAAAACATCTGAAGTGGCGATAAGATATGCGGAGCAAGAGATAAATATGGCTATTGGCCGATATTTGCGTGAAAATAAGAAGTAGTTGAATAAAAATTGTGGAAGAAAAAAGAACAGGACTGGCAACATTGCCAACAGTCCTGTTCTTTTTATATTTGTCTGAGTTTTTTATGTCAATAGAACATTTGTTATTCGAAAATATTTTTGATACATGAAGCCACATCTGTTCTTGATCCAGTTAGCAAATCTACATAAAATTAATGATTTACATAAAAAACGAATTACACAAAAATTGACTAGATCAATTAAGAATAAGAATAAAAATATTGACACAATATAGAATTTATTGTAAAATAAAACAAATAAATGAATATAAATTTTTAATTAGTTAGCAATAAAAATGTGTTTATTATAAGTTGAAAATATTAATAAATTTATGTCAAAATATAATAAAATGTCCGAATGAAAAGTTGGTGTTAATAATTAGATTCAACTGAAATTAATACATACGGTAAAAAGGTTAAAGATCCTAAAAATATTGTAGTGCATTTATAATGGAGAGAGATTATGAAAAACTTTAAAAACCTTATAAATATAATGAAAAAAATGTGTGTTTTTATATTTAAAACATCACCCAAGGAGTTTGTTTTTACATCATTACTTTGCGTTATAACAATAATAATGAATCCAATATTACTACAGCTAAATTTTGTATTAGTAGATTTGGTTGAAAGTAGTTTGAAATCAAATTACTACTCAATCTATAATGTAATTCTAATTGTGTTGGGAATTATAATAGCCTCTGCAATTATGAAAATAAGTAGTTTTAGTAATTTGTTATTATTTGATAAGTTACAAATTAGTATTGGGGTCAAACTGATGAATAAAGCTTATAGGAGAACGGGGCAGTTACCTCATTCATATTTTGATAATGCTGAAAATGCTGCTAAAGTCGAGAGAATGGCGCTGTATTCACAAGATTCAATGCTAACCCAAAATACTGTTCATTTAATTTCAGTAATTGCAGGTATAATATCGATACTTTTGATTTATCCGGTTTTACATAAGACAGGTTGGTATTTTTTCTTTGTTATGATAGCAATAGCTATTATAGGGAATTCTTTTAATTTTGATGAGGGTCTTAAAAGATGGGAACTTGGAAAAAAATTAGAACCACATAAGCGTAAAAATAGTGAAATATATAATTTGTTTCAGGATAGAAATGCAATACGTGAAATGAAAATTATAAATAACTATGACTTTATTTTAAATAAATGGATAACAGATGAAAAATATGTATTTGACGAAGAATATAATTTTGACAAAAAATATGAAAAAAAGAAAATGTTAGTGTCAATATTTCAGTTGATACTAAATTCATTACCACTTATTTTAGTTGTAGTTTTATTAAATGGCAACTACTTAACTTTTCCTATGGCATTTTTGCTATGGCAAACACAAGATAGATTAAATTCTTTAGTGGCAAGTGTTATTAATGAGTACAAAATGGTTTACTTTTCAAAAGAATATATTGATGAGGTTATGAATTATATAGATGAATATGATGAAAAGAAAAACTATAAAAAAATTTCAAATAGTATTGAAAACCTTGTTTGAAATGAAAAATGTATCGTTTTCATATCTTGAGAAAAAAGTATTAGTTGATATAAATTTGAGCATAAAAAAAGGTGAAAAAGTAGCGATTATTGGACTTAATGGAGCTGGAAAAACTACTTTAGTAAAATTATTTCTGAATTTGTATCAAGTCGAAACAGGGACTGTAACATTTAGCAATGAGATTTTGAAAACAGATAAAAACTTACAGTTACAAAAGCATATAGGTGTGGTTTGGCAAGATTATTTTAATTTCGATTTTTCACTTCGTGAAACAGTTGCTTTTGGAAATATAGAAAAAATAGATCAAGACAATCTAGTACATGAGGCACTGAGAAAAGTATCATTACAAGACTATAACAATATAGATATGATTTTAGGTAAATCATTTGATGAAGACGGAGTTGTACCATCAGGGGGTCAATGGCAAAAACTAGCAATAGCAAGAGCATATTTTGATAATAAAGAAATAATTTTTATGGATGAACCTACTGCAAGTTTAGATCCAGTAGCAGAATACAATCAATTTAGAAATATTTCTGAGTACTTTAAAGATAGTTCGGTGGTTTTTGTTTCACATCGAATAGGATTTGCAAGACTTGCCGAAAGAATTTTGGTTATTGATGGAGGAAAAATAATTGAAGATGGTAGCCATGATGAATTAATTCAAAAGCGAGGTATGTATTCAGAATTATTTTATTCACAGGCACAGTGGTATAAGGAGGAAACAAAATGATATTATATTCTATTAAATATTTTTTTAGAACAGGTAAATTAAAAGCAGTATGTACTACTTTGATTTATTTTATTAATGCATTGTTTCCAGCAGCTTTATTACTAATGAATAAAAAAATATTTGAACTTATGTCATTGGATTTAAAAAATGTTAGTTTGATTTTATTTTTATTAGTATCTATTGTTTTATTAAATATCATAACAAGAGGATTAAATTACCTCAATTCATTGATATTAAAACAAGTCCAGTATGAAATTAATATAGAAATGAAAAAAGAAATAACTAAAAAATTATATCTTTTGAAACCAATATATTTTGAAGATCCTAAATTAAAAGATATTTTAACAAGAATAACAGGTACTATACCAAACCAAACATCGAATCTAGTTGCAAATATTTTATCCTTTTTTAGCTCTATTATACAGATAGTAACTAGTGCTCTGGTTCTTTTAAGCATTAATATAATAATTCCGGTTTTTATATTATTAGCTTCTTTACCATATATTTTCTTGTTTAGAAAAATGAATTTTGACAATTATTTTATGCAAGTATCTCAGACCAAATTATGGAGAAAGAATTGGTATTTGATAAAAATGATGTTTGATAAAAGCAGTAATAAAGAGCTGAAATTCTATAATATTTTCGACTATTTAGGTGATAAACAAGAGAAAATTAATTATAATTTGAACAAAGAAAGATATATTATATCAAAAAAATATTCGATATATGGTGTGATATTGGATGTTTTAAAGACAATAGTAAAAGGAATTTCCATTATACTTACAGTAAGTTTTATATATAACGGAATGAATATTTCTGCATTAACCGTATTGATTCAGGCAGTTGATAATATGCAGGGATCTCTTTTAAATTCTTTCAATATGTTTAAAACATTTGACTCTTTTAAGCTATACTTCAAAGATTTTATGGAATTCAAAAATCTGAAGGAAGAAAGCAATTCTAAATTACTTTTGGATTTTAGGAAAAAATCCTTTCTAGAATTTTGCAATGTAAATTTTAAATATCCTAATTCAAAGAAATTAGTTTTAGATAATATCAATATAAAAATTAATCCCAATGAAAGAATAGCTATAGTAGGTGAAAATGGATCGGGAAAAACTACATTTGCTAATTTATTGTTAGGCTTCTTTGAACCAGAATCAGGTGAAATTTTGGTTAATGGTGATGAGAACCTAAAAAACTATATACTAGATCTTAGAAAAAATAGTGCTTATATAATGCAGGATTATATTAAATATAATTTTAGCGTAAAAGACAATATTTTTATGGGTAGTGAAGGAAATATAAAATATAATTATTTAATAAGTATGTTTAAGTTCGATAAATTTTTAGCTACACTAGATGACGGGGAAAATACAAATCTTGGTTCAGTGAGTTTGAATGGTAGAGAACTATCAGGGGGGGAATGGCAGAGATTGGCCATTATTAGATCATGTATAAAAGATAATATTGAATTTTATGTTTTAGATGAACCTACAGCATCTCTAGACCCATTTACCGAATCTGAAATTTACAAAGAGTTTAATACTATAACTCAAAATAAAACAACTGTTTTTATTTCTCACAGATTAGGAATAACTCAATTGGTTGATAGAATATTGGTTTTCAAGAATGGAAAAATTGTTGAAGATGGAAATCATAAGGAATTGATGGAGTTAAATGGAGTGTATGCAAATATGTTCAATTTGCAGAAATCATTATATGCTTAAAAGGAGTTTTTATGAAAATAGTATTGATTAATTTAAAATCAGATGATATTAGAGAAAATGATTTTCCATTAGGACTAGCTTACATTGCTGAAGAACTGAAAGAAAATGATTTGAGAATTTTTGATTTTAACATTGAATATCAAGAAAATAATTTCTATGAATACTTATTTTCAGATGTTATTGCTATAGTAGGAATAAGTGTTTGTACTGAATATTTTGATGCAGCTATTAAGGTCGCACGAAGTATAAAGAATTTTTCACCAAAGACTATTGTAATATTTGGTGGACATCATGTTACATTTGAATATAGAAATGTATTGGAGAATCATATTGAAGTTGATGTTTGTGTAATAGGTGAAGGAGAGAATTCGATAAAGAAAATTGCACATGCATTAGAAGAAAATCAGGTGATAGATTTCGTAAATATAAATCATATTGCATTTAGGGATTCACAAAATCAGGTAATTGTTAATAATGTTAAAAATATAGATAATGTAGAAATAAAGATACCAAGGCGTGATACTTTTGTTAATAGCAAGAAGAATCTTACTAATCTTTCAACATCTAGAGGATGTACACATAGCTGTGATTTTTGTGGCTTAAATACTAATCATGAAAAACGAATCAAGTGTATTAATCTTGAATATGTTGAAAAAGACATAGAAAATATTTGTAAAGATTCTCTGATAGATACTCTATATATTACTGACCCTAATTTTTTGGCATTTGAATCACATTTCTTAGGAGTAATTAGTATTATTAAGAAATTTAGTAATATATCCTTTTTTAAAATATCATCCAGAGCAGATACCCTATTAAAGCAGAAGGAACATATAGAATATGTATTAAAATCTGGATGTAATGCTATTGAGTTAGGAATTGAATCTTTAAGCCAAGATCAACTTGATAGATTTAATAAGGGAATCTCAAAGAATGTAAATATTGAGGCAATAGAATTCTTAAAAGAATTGCAAAAAAGCTATGAGTTTGAATTGATTCTTGAATTGATACTTTTTGATCCATATGTAATGACAAATGAATTATTAGAATCTATAGATTTCNTATGCGAAAATGGATTTAGTAATCCAGTTCAGGAACAATGGATATTTCCAGGATTAAAATTGTTTCCAGGAACAAAGCTAAGGGAGAAAACTATTAATGACAAACTTGCTTTAAATATTGTGAATGGACTTCCATATTGGAAGTATTACTATGAAGAAATGGCTTTTGTAAGTTCATTTATTAAGAGATTTCAATATTTTATTTTGCCCAATATTTTAGAAATAAGAACTTATTTTAATAAATTGACTGATGTTATACCAAGAATAGGGTTTAAACTTATGAAAAGTATAAATTACTTGAATTCTGTTTCGTTTTTCTACATTAAAGATATTCTCTATTGTAAAGGTGACCTAGCAAAAAGTAAGGAGGTGTACAACATATATGATTTAAAGATTAAAGAATGCATAAATATAATAAAACTATATGTAAGGTGAATTAGGAGGAAAAATATGATTAACTTAAATACAAAATTAAAGCAAACCGAAGATTTAGTGATTGATGAAATTGATAATGAATTTGTTGTTTTTGATAATACAACAGAAGACACACATATTTTAAATGATATTGGAGGATTTATCTTTAAAAATTCTAATGGTAGCTCTATAGATGATATCTTATCTAATTTATATCAATCTTTAGATGAAGAAAGTCAAAAAAATTTTATTAAAGAAAAAATATTTTCCGAATGTTGCCCGTTTATTCAAGAATTAGTTAATAAAAATCTATTACATATTGTATAGAAAAGGTGATGTTATGATTGAAAAAATTATTAATAGAGAAATAAGTATTGGCATTGAAAAAATGTATATAGAGTTAACACAAAGATGCAACTTAAACTGTAAGCATTGCTATAATTCTTCCGGAGGTAATAGTAAGGAAGATATTCCATTTGAAAATGTAAAAGAATTAGTGATGTTTTGTAAAAAAGAAGGTCTTATTAGCATAGCACTGTCAGGGGGGGAGGCATTACTCCATCCAGAAATTGATAAAATAATGGATTTTATCAATGAACAAAATATAAGCATTTACTTATTAACTAATGGAACAATTTTGGATAAAGATAAAGTTGGACTTTTGTTAAAATATATGCCTGAGATTCAAATTAGTCTTGATGGTCCTGATGAAGAATCAAATGATGCGATAAGGGGTCATGGGGCATATAAAAGAACTATTGAATTTATAAAACTACTTAAATCAATGAATTACGGAAATAAGATAAATATTAACACTGTGCTTAATAAATACAATATAAATAATTATGACGAGATAATGGATGTAGCAAAAAATCTTGGAGTTAAGTATGTTTCGTTTTCAATACTTACTTTTGCAGGAAGAGCAGCTGATAATGATTTGGAAATTGACCACAAAGTAAGCCAAACAGCAATTAATCATATAAATGATGAATTACAATTTAAAAGGGATATATTTTGTAAAGGATTACAGGTTGGTCATAGATGTTCTATGAATTTTGCTAGAGATAATAAAATTTATGTCCAACCTAAAATAACAGCAAAAGGAGATGTTTTTCCGTGTCAAATGCATAATGACCCTATCTTTAATTTAGGGAATATATATGATCAACCAATTAACAATATTATTAGTGGAGAAAAAACAAGAAATTATTTGCTTTTAAGTCAGTTGCGAAAAAAATTCATATCTAGTTGTATAAATTGTAGATTTGATGTTTTCTGTGAAAAAGGATGTTTAGCCAAAGCTTATTCTGATAATAAAAATATTTTTTCTCAAGATGGATCTTGTAGGTATTATAAAAAAGAATTTATTAATGCACTTTCACAAAAAGAGGCAGCTTTATGAACGTGAATGATATTATTAATGAAAATTTTAAAATCGATTTTAACACGCTGTTTTTTGAAATTACAAGTGTATGCAATTCTAATTGTACTCATTGCTATAATAGTTCGTTTGGGAAAAATTATTACCTTGAATTAGGTATGATAGAAAAGGCTGTAAATTCATTAGACAATGATAAATTAAAAAATGTTATTCTTTCTGGTGGCGAAGCATTACTTCATCCCCAAATATGGGAGATTATTGAATATTTATATAAAAAAGGTATAGGAATATCAATTTTAAGTAACGGATATTTACTAAATGAATTCATTATAGATAGACTGAAAGTTTTTGATGTACATATCCAAATAAGTTTAGATGGAGCGGATAAGCAAATCAATGATATGATTAGAGAAGACGGTAGTTTTGAAAAAGCTTATAATGCATTGAGCTTACTAAAGCAACTTGAACATAATAGAAAAACCTCAATAAATACTGTCATAAATTATCATAATTACAATACGATTGAAAATATATATAATTTGGCTAAATATTTTGATGTTTTGGAATTGGGATTCAATTTTATACAATTGCAAGGAAGTGCAAGTAGCAATGGATATAAAGGATTGGATACAGAGATTAAAACAATATTAAATGAGTTAGAAAAATTATACAACAAAAATGATATAGTAAAGAGAATCATAAAGCCATCACTTTCCTGTAGATTTTGTAATCCGATTAATAATATAATATTTTTAACTCCATTAATATCATATACTGGAAATGTTTATGCATGTGAAGCCTTTAATAATGATATGTTCTCTTTGGGGAATATAAATCATAATGCTCTTAGTGAAATTTTATCTAGCATGAAGCTGAAACAAATATTGATGATTTTAAATCTTAGAAAATACTATATGGGAAAATGTAGAAGTTGTTTTGTCAAAGATATATGTAATGGAGGGTGCCCAGCTATTAGTGTAAATCAAACAAATAATATTTTTGACAACGGAAATGGATGTGATTTATATAAAAATTTCTCAGTTTATGAATTGGAAAGGAAAAAAGTCTGATGTATAAAAAACTTTTGATAAAGCATATTATTTTAGATAGCACAATTTTGGCTGTGAGCAATGATGATGAAGTGATTTTACTACTTAAATCATGTTTTGAGAGCTTTGATTGTATTTTATCAAGTGAAAATATCGTAGAATTCAAATACTGTATTGAAATAATAAAATCAGAAGATTGTTTTAATGTTAAATGTAGTGATTTCACAAAAGGAGTTACTGATCTAAGGGAGGTGTTGGGGCTAACAATTAGATATTGTATTGATAATCTTACTAGAGAAAATGATGATAGTATTTTTTTACATGGGGCATCAACTTGCTATAAAAACTATGGAGTTGCTTTTTTAGGTAATACAGGTATGGGGAAATCTTCCATATCATATATGTTGCATAAAAATAACGATATTTCTTATCTATCTGATGATGTTATTGGATTAGATATGAAGACCCTAAAAATGTTTTCCTTCCCTAAACCAATTTTTTTAAGAGAACTGTCACACTTAGATGTTTATGATGAAGTTAAAACTAATATTATAAAATTTGGATTGGATACTAGGCATTATAAGATATGCGAAAAACATGTATCAACATCAGAGCTAATAAAGCTGAGAAGAATTTTTATTATTGAAAGAGATGAGAAAATAGGGTTCAAATATAATTTGCTTAATAAGACAGATTCGTTCATACATATTTGGAAAAATATGTTGTATAAAGATAATGTTTTAGAAAAAAGGGGAATAGCTTTAAAAATTGCTGAAAAAGTTCCTACATATAAATTATCATATGCTTCACTTAGTAGTGATATTAATAAAATAAAGAGCATGATTTTGTAAAAATATTTGAATTAAGGAAAGGAGGTGAATCAAATGAAATATAATATACCAAGTGTTGTTACATATAGTAAAGATGATGTGGCAAATGCGATCGAAGCCGCTGCGTGTGGAAGTACTACTGGATCATGTTATGGAAATACAAATTGTGGTTGTTCATACAGCACATAAGTAATGGGAACTAATAAAGTTTTCATATGAAGTTGGAGATGATTGCTTTGATAAAAATATTAAATTTTTATAAAAAATATCTATTAACATTTAAAATAACTGTAAAAGGTCAGTGTATGCATCCTTTAATTAAAGATGGTGATATAGTTAATGTTATTCAATGTGATGATTATAACATTAATGATATTATTGTGTTTAAAAATTGTAATAATGGACTATATATACACCGAATTTTTAGCGTTTTTGAGAAAAATGGAATTCAATTCTTTACAACTAAAGCAGATAATAATGTTAATATTGATGGAGATCAATTGACTAAGGATGATATTTTTGGAAAAGTAAACTTGATTAATGAAAAGCAATTTACTTAGTTCTTTATAAAAAATTATAAGGAGGTGATATATATGAAATATCAATTACCAATCATTTCATCTTATAGTAAAGATGATGTAGCAAATGCAATTGAAGCTGCTGCGTGTGGAAGTACAACTGGGTCATGCTATGGTTCAAGTGGTTGTGGTTGTAGTTATAGTGCTTAGTGGTATGAGGTTTTATGCGGAACTACATGTATTGAGTAGGAAGGCTGATTTATGTCAGCCTTTCTACTCAATTTATAGCTCGCTTATTTCTAATAGACTAAATGAATAAGGGTCTAGAACCCTATCAATACTCCCTAACATAATTCTATCCCATACAGTTTCTCTTTGTTTTCGCAAAAAGCTTAGTTCAAAATATAATTGTTCTCCAATTATTGGTCTAATACCAAGTATTTCCCAAGGTATGCTGAAAATACATGAGTAGCAACAATGGTCGATAGCAGAAAAATAAACATTTTTCAAAAGACGCCAGTCACCTAGACCTTCTTGAATATAATCATAGTTTACTTTTGTTATATCTTGATTTTCTTGCATTCTTATGATAATTTCTCTTACTGTATGAGGAATATTAAAGTTATTGAAATAAATGAATGAAAATACAATTCCATCATTGTCAGGTGATGTTTCGTCTTTAACAACTATATTAAAATTTATACCTTTTTCATCCCAGTCTGTGACACCACTTACAATAAATATGGCATCATTATAATCGAAATTTTTTTGTAAATAATGTGTTCCGAATAAGTTAGTTGGCTCATGTGTATTAAGATAGAACTTTCGCCCACAAACCCCATCTGATTTTTTAGGGATTTTGATGTGATGAGATGGGGTTGTTTTTATTGATTTGATAAATGAATCAATATACTTAATATTTTGGGCATTATGAATTACATCACCTAAAGTAATTTTATATAGCTTACGTATTACTTTGTTTTCATAGAAAGGTAATTTTATTACATACTCATCAATTATTTTCTGAGAATCTAAATGGATATAGGCATTGTCATCATAGAATGTACTAAATACCTCCTTCATATATTTACATGCAAGAAGAAGTACCGGTATTGAATTGTAGTCTTTGGCAAGTTCGAGTAGGCTATTAAGTTTAACTTTATGTTTTTCAATAAAAAATACTGCTTCATCAAGCTTGCTTATTTCGATTTCTATATGACAGCCACGACCTTGGGTGTAATCTCTTATGTTATAAGTTATATGTTTTATAAAGTGATCAAGAAGGAAAAGAGCATTAGCAGTAGGGTTTAGGGTGGGGAAATACACATTGTTAATTTTTACTTCTTGCTTCATTTCAAAGAATTTATCTAATTTTTCCCTTCCAAGAAAAGCATTTGAAAAAGTATTTGTGTAGTATGGTATTATATGAATTTCTAATACTATGTTTTCTTTGTGAAATGCACTTAAATGAATAGGTATGTAGTATTTGAATACATCACGATTGACAAGTGGGTCATTTTCTTCATTTAGATATTTGGCATCAATAAGGTATGTTTCAAATTTATATAAGTCATCTGTGTGTACAAATATATCTATATCACCAAATTTACGTTCTTCAGGGCAATCATATAACTGGTGAGCAAGAACAAGACCTTTAAGGAAAATATGACGGATATTCTTTTTTCTACAGAAGTCTTCAATCTTACACATTTCTTTAAAAATGCTATTGTTAAACTTTCTTTGCATAATTATTTTTATTTTATTAATATCTCTGTTTTTTTGATCTAAATTTTCGATTGCATTAATAAGTCCATTTGATATTAAATAGTTTTTAGAATGTTCACCAAATATAGTGGTGAAATAAGTATTGATTTCTTTACTCTTATACACGGCTCACCCCCATTAGTTTTTAATATTTACCTTAGGAAAGTCTTCGAGTGTAAATATTTTATTTAAAATAATAGATTTGGGTTTGATTCTAATTCGAATCATTTGTTCATTTGTTCACTGTTCGGAAATAGGGTCAGCATAAATACGAATGGGAATAAGTACGAATACATAAAACATTTTTTTTCATAATTTGTCATCCTCCTAGAATGTTTATTTAAATATATAATAGCACATATAAGAGTGATGTAAAATATTCTTATAAAATTAATATAATTATTTATATTTTTACAATTAATAATTGTTGCTTGTATATTCAATAGTTTAAAAAATCAGGTTTGATTTTTTGAATAATGTAAAAATATCGTAATTCAGTTCACTTGAATTTGCACTGTAATACTTTCGCCAAATAATTTTCAAAGCTACATCCGTTAATATT
>JGI994J12354_10003199_pt1 | contig 15440 bp, 14 predicted proteins | sample IntmicLarv3ML3BL_FD_12354 | JGI IMG/M metagenome (IMG submission 12354)
TCGCGTCGAGGCTGTCCAGTTCCGTATGTGTCTTCGCCTTGAATGTAACTGTCATATCGCGCAATACAGGTACCGCCGGATTGGTGGTCGCCGTCAGCACATTGATACCGTCCAGCTCGATGGTATAATTCGCAGTATAAGCGCCGGTGCCGCCGTATTTAATAGGATTAGCGGCAACAATCGTTACACCGCTGAGCGTTATTGTGCCGGTGTAGTTTCGCGGCACAGTGATCTCGTTTGGTGTCTCCTCTGTCCCGCTTTGTATAACCATATAATCGTCATACTGCGCAGAATCAGCCAAATACGCGATCTCAAGCGGACCGCTGCTTATATCGTAAACCTTCGATTCCGCTCTAACTGTTTGCGGCAAGCTGATCCCCAGCGGAAACAACGTAAGAATCATACATAACACCAAAGCGATAGACAGATTTTTGCGAGATTTTATTTTGTTGATATTCATTAAGTAACCTCCCAGTTATATTTATGCAAAACTGCCAAAAACCTTTTGGTATAACACCTCTATTCTTATTATATATACCCACTGCCCAAAAGTAAATTGACATCTTGGAATATTTATTGTATAATGTGGAAAAGGAGGTGCTGACATGCCCGAATTTGGATACTATAATATAAATTCGCTTCGAGAGGTGTCAGACTTCGGATATTGCAGTTTTTACGGAACAGGGCTTGTTCATCCGAGCGAATTTATGTGTGAACATGATTTAGTGTATATGCTGGAAGGAAGCTGGGAGATATACCACGGCGATACAGCTTATACAATCTATCCCGACGACGTTTTGCTTTTGCATGCGCAGCAGCACATATACGGGCTGACCCAATGCCCTCCCGGAACGAAAACCGTGTATCTGCATCTCAGCGCACACCCAAACGATTTTCTATACCAAGAGCAAGCGCCCGAAAGTATGCCAAACACGCACTTCTCAGGCGATATTGCAAGGGTCGATACCCTTATCCACTGCCAGGGCGATGTGAGCGTAAAAGCGCTCTTCCACGACGTAATATCTGCAAAGTGGTCGTCTTCCGAGATAAAGAATTTCGAGGTGTCGCACTTGTGCAACCTGCTTTTGTGTAAGCTGCATAATATTTCTGTTGAACACTCCACCTCCAAATCGAGTATGGCGCTCGAAGCCGCCAGGATTATTCAAACATCGCCGCAAGTCTTTTTTACCGCGGAAATGCTGGCAAAACAGCTGCATGTTGGCGAAAGAACGCTTAGGAATAACTTTCAAGACTACTATAACCAAACCATCTACAGCTATCAGCTCAATATCAAGCTGCATATGGCTTGCCATTTTCTAATCAAACACCCCATGGTTACACTGCAGGAAACTGCCGCTAGCTTCGGTTTTTACGACGCCTCGCATCTCGCCAAGCAGTTTAAGAAAAAATACGGCAGCCCGCCGGCACAGTATGTTAAGGCGTATCGAACCAAGAACGATAAACCGCAATAGCATCACAATAATATAAAATCGCCTCACTCTCATATGCCGAGCGAGGCGATTCTTTTTATATCGATATGCTAATCTAACGGATTAATGATAAATCCCCATTTGAATTTCTGCGTTCCGTCTGCGTTTGTTGTAGACACTTCTTGCACAGCGGCAAATCCGCCGGAGAAAGGTTTTGCATCTGTAAACTGAGCGGCTATCACTTTGTTTCCGCTTTCGTCTTCATACCCCCAAAGCTGTTTTTCTTCGTCTTTAAACAGGGCTAACCCCTCCGAGTATTTTTCTATTTTTACATTTTTAGGATTTTCGGGCCATTTGTGTTCGCTGCGGACAATTTTTTTGCTTTTGGAAAGACCAAATCCACTAAGCAATTTTCCATCAAGCTTTTCTTCAAGCTCCGACTTTATCAATTTTTGATTTTTTCCTATTTTATCCATCCAGTTCTCATCCTTCTTGCCGCCCAGGCTCCGATTTGCATACTGGCTCGGATTCAAAGGTTTTCCGCTAAGATCAAAACATTGCATTTGCATCATACCTTTATCTACCACGATCGTATCTCCAAGCAGCATGCAAGAACTGTATTCACACTTTATAATCTCGCGCCCCATCTTGTCTATAACACCCCACTTTTCGTTTAATCGAACGCCGCAAACGCCCTGCTCAAAGCCGCCGCTCCACACTTCGTCATACATTGGCTCGACCAACCACACAACTCCGTGTTCGGAAGACGGATCCGCAGTTTGCAGATTCCGACTCAAAAGGGAAACGCCCACAATGATACAAACCACCGCCGCAAGCGCAATACACACACCTGCAACCGCTTTGCGGCTAGATGCCTTCTTCTGCACAGCAGTATTGGGTCTGTCTGTCCTTGTTATTGTCTGCTCAAACGGTTTGGGCTTGCTGCCCGCCGACATAAAAACCGCAGGACGGATCATGCTTCTTTTTGTATATGCGCTTTCAGAAAATTTTGTTTCTCTGCCGCAAAACTCACAATATTTTCCCACGCTGCTATTATCTTTGCCGCATTTTGGACAAACCATATAGAATACCTCCAGTTTGTATCGAATTTGTACTACGCTTTTCCACAAGATTTCGCTATGCCGCCTATCCGTTTATCCGTTTATCTCCATAATCAGATTTCCTACAAGGAAAATTGCAAACAAGGCAATAAGGATGATTAATATAATGACAAGCGCTTTTGTCCATGTCCTCGCACTGCTTGTTCCGCCGATATAATGCTCAGGGCGAACCTCCTCGCCCCAATTGAACGTAGTACCTCTGTTGTCCGGCGGCACAGTATGCGGTATAACAACATTCTGCTTGGCAATCGGTCGCGCTTCTGCGCAAATAATACATTTTCCGTCTTCATTAAATGTTTCACACCTTGGGCATCTCCACATAATCATATACTCCCGTCATTCTAACGCTATAAACCCTACAACAAATCATCTGTAGCAGAGCTGAAATATCCCACTCCAACCCCCGCAGGCTGCTGACGCGGCGGCTCAGCTATCACTTTCACTTCGTGTGTATAGTCAACTGCCGGCAGTTCACACCCGCCAATGCAGGCAAACGCCTCCGCCGCTGTTGGGCGGTTTTCGGGATTCTTGTCTAGCATACGCTCTATAAGCTCGCCTATATGCCTTGGAATTGAGCTGTCTATAATCGGCACATTCCCATCGAGCACAGACTCGAAGGTGTAGTCATACTCCGCTCTGTTAAACCCCGGCACATCGCCGCAGAAGTATTCATGCAAAACAATACCCAAAGCAAATATATCTATCTTGTTTGTAAGCTCAGCGTTTTCCTCTGCCAAAAACAAAAATGCCTCCGGCGCAAGATATACCATATCGCCCTGCAGGTCGTCGCCAAGCTTGGGCGCATTATCCTGCGCGAACCCGCTGTCGAAATCTATGATTTTCGCCGTATACATCCCCCTATACGTTTCTTTAATCAAGATATTGTCCGGCTTTAAATCGCCATGCACAACGCCGCTTCTGTGTATGCTGTCCATACTGTGTAAAATAACCTTTGCAATAATCACCCTCTGCTCCATCGACATCGCCGATATCTCAACAGGCGTTATCTCTTCCGACCTAACCTTTTCTGTAACAATATAGTATTTATTCTCATGGCGAAAAAATTCTCTTACGGTAACAACATTGCCTGTTAGGCACGTGTTGATACTGTTATAAAACGCCCTCTTTTGCCGCTCGAACTCAAGGCAGATATCCACCTTTTGCCGAAACTGACTTTCCGATATCGCTGTCGAATCCAGCGGGTATGTGGGCGTTAGGAATTGCTTAACAAATACCTCTTCCGCGCCCTTTTTCGCAAACCCCCATTTGCCGTAGCCGCTATTATCGTTTTTCAGCTCGCCTATCACAGTATAATCTTTTATCTTCAATTTGCAACCCTCACCTCTATATCATATAGCCGCTCTAGCGCCAATTGCTATATGTCGTCCTGTATTGCTCCCATAGCATCGCCTTTGTGTTTGCGTCCGCTCTTTCCAGCTTCGATATATAGTTTCTATATAGGTAGTCTTTCCGATTCGCATACGCCTTTTTCAGCGTCTCAAACTTACTGTAGCCGCAAACAGCAACGCACATCGTATAGTCGTCGCCCGTATATTTGCGTATATAGCGATCCATAAGCGTATTCCAGCTTTTCACTCCTGTCGACGCTGCGAGCGTCTCCAAAATCATGTATTCAAACTCCATCGGCGTTGAAAAATATCCAAAGCATCCGTCTGTTGCGGTAATTAATATCGCAGGTGCGTTTAGCACCACATTCCTGTAGTTAATCTTAAAATCGCCGTTCGCCGATATCACATTTGTGAGCCGCCCGTCGTCGCTCAAGTTCGACATCGCGTCTATACCGCCGTCTACATCGTCTGCTGTAATCTGTGTTAATCCGTGTTCCGCCAGTATATATCCTCTGGAATCGCCCGCCCAGCCGAAGCAGGCTGTGAGCGCCTTTTGCCCATACTCGCAGATTACAAACGAGCCTGTTGTGGGAAACTTTTTGGTTAGCGACCCTCTTATCATACTCTGCTCGGTCTCGCTGTCCATCAGCTTTAAATTGTCCAGCAAAAAACTGCGCAAATCGGAAATAACCGCCGGTGCGCTGCTGTCTGTCAGCGTTTTGCCTTGATTGCAAAAATCCTTAAACCATTCCACAGACATACTGCTTACAACGCGCGACGCAATATACGCGCCTGTCTTATTGCCGAATTCTTCGTACCTGCGCGAGCCGATGCCGCCGCATCCGTCGAACACGCCAAAAAAACCGTAACGCTCGTTAATCATATATGCCTTGCTGTCTTCGCCGCCGCCGTCAACCATCTCGCCTTCCACAACCAAAACCCCATTGATAAGCGAGAGCAAGCCGCCTTTCTGACCCTTTTCTTGTTTCATAATATTATAACCCTACTATGCTGCAACAGAAAATTCTGTAGGGGCGAACACAGTTCGTCCCTACGAAAATCACACTACAATACAGTATCCTTTCGCCTGCTAAATTGTATTTGAAATAGAATCTATAACCTGTGTGTAGTCGATCTCTCTAAGACCTTTTCCCGCCGCCGAAGGTACATGAATCACATTGTCCCATATATCGGAAATTGTGTTCCAATGCTGACCGTCGGGCGCAAAAAGCAATAGGCGTTTCGCGTTTTGGTCGATAAACCCTTTGTTTTGGCGGTCACCCCACCATGATGTCAGCTCGTCAAACGTTTTTGCCATCTTCGAAGGATAGTTCGGCGCAGAGCTGCCAAATCCCAGCTCGTGGGTTGTAGCGTCTGTCCAAAGCACGATAACCTGGCGCTTTTTCATCCCCTCTGTGTCCCACTTCGACTTAATCGCATAGCCCAGCGCCTCTAAGCCGTCTTCCGGATCGTCGCCGCCGCCGTCCGCTTCAATACTTCTAACACATTTTTCAAAATCACCGGCTTGACTCGGCAGTTCGAAGAAATCTGTAACCATCATCGCCTCATCGCCGTCCGCGATATAATCCCGAAACGCGATCACGCGAACCCGAAGCTTGTCTATCGTCTTGCTCTTTTTCGCCATCGCGTTCATAACGTCTTCATAGAAGTTAAGAGCGTTGTTTTTTACCATATTAATAACCTTGTCCATACTGCCTGTCGCGTCGATACAAAATACCATATCTACGTTGTACGTGATTTTATAGTTACTGCTCATCTAAATTCCCCCTATATTTTAATCTAAATCGTCTGATTTTACAAAAAACTTTGCGCCTTCCTTTTTCGCTCGCAGTTCATTTTCGTCTAAAGGACGGTCAACTGTGCGCATCGTCGATTTTATGCCAACGATTGGCGGCGGCATGACCGGAGCCGCGGGTGTTGGTCTCGGCGGCATGACCGGCGGCAACGGCGCATATTCCACAATTGGCGGCGCATGCTCCCCCACTGGTGGCACAAACGGAAACATCTGACACGCGCAAACTTCGCCGACGCGGAATACATTGCCGCAATTGGTGCAGAATTGTGTTGACGCCTCAGGCGGATTCGGCTGTGCAATCATGCTGCACAAGCATACCTCCCCAAGCTGCAATGTTCTTCCGCAAGTTGTACAAAACTGTATTGTTTGCGCAGTATGTTCCAGCATTACAGTCCTATCAGAGTCTGTGGGCACATACTGTTCGGTGGTCGAATACGGGTCTGCAAACACATTCGGGTCTGCGGACATATACGGCGCGGAAGATGTGCCATATGCACTGCCGGACTTTCCTTGCATAGACTTCGCCGCAATCAGAAGCGCAAGAGATGCGATTGAAAGAACGATGATGATTGCAGGATGTGCATCCATCTCGCTAGACGAATATGACCCGGATATTAAATACATAAATATCCTCGGGTCGTCCATTTTAATCGACATCACATTAGCTCGCAGAGTGCTCTTTAAAATCTTCTCAAGAACCAGGCAGCCGATTGCAAAAGCAAGCGCGCTCACTGTAAACATACCTTTTTTGAAAATAGGTAACGCTACCTCCAGCAACGGAATAATTCCAATTGCAAAATAGATTATTGTGAATATAAACGGTCCATCTGTCCATTTCATAAATTCCATAAAGTCGTCAAAATTATTTATACACTGAACCAAAAACATAATTCCTGCCGCCGCTGCTGCAACCAAACCTGCAATCCATAACACAAATGAAGTAGACACCCCTGAGCCGCTTCCCCCAAAAGCACTGCCGCCGGCATACCGCGCTGTCGGAAGTGTGTTTCCGCAGCTTCGGCAAACAGCCGCATCGTTCGGCATGCTTGCACCGCATCTGTTACATACCATTCGGTCATCCCCCTTATCTTCGTTGGTTTAATTTTACATTTTAACCGTATAATCGCTCATAATCTCTAGTTTTTCACAGTATAACATATAATTTCACTTTTTTCAAATAAAATTTAGCTGGCAACATACAAAATATCGCATAATTTTTCATGATGAAAATTGTATGGTTTTCATATGTGTTATTATCGACTTTTGCTATATCATGTGATACAATATATTACAAAGTCAAAACCATAAAAAGTTGCGGAGGATACATTATGCTGATTACAACAAGAAAACAAATCGAGGATTTAAACCATATCTTGAAATTCACCGACGACGAGATAGCCGCGCTGGCAGACACTGCGGCGGCGATAAACGCAGACGAAAACCTGCGGCATTACGCCGAGCTTGCCTACGACAAGTTGTATGTACAGCGGCTGCACAATATATGGGAAGGCATACCCGAAAGCGTTGGCGGCTACGCAAACAACCTGTTTTGGGATATTGTGTATATCTCCGGCTTGCCGGTGGCGATAGAATACTACAATGCGCACGATATCCCGCTCGATATCCTTTCTGCGAGTGTGCAGGATATGCCGCTTTGGATGCGGTTTTACAACCGCAAAAACGGCGTGATTGGGCAGGAAGCCGCTCCGTGGATGTGGTGGAGCTTCGGCGCGCGGCTGTTTCGCCTTGGCAGACTCCAATTTGCGCCCGAGGCATTCGAAAGCGATGTGGAGGTTTACAAGCACAACACCACAGGCGCGGTTGTAACTGTTGCTATGAGCGGTGTGGAGATTCGCTTCGACGGACGCCGCAACGGCTATGACACGCTGTATGACCACAGCGCAAAAAGGACGACGTACTACAAGGGTATAGACAAGCTCACAGCGCATGTTGTGAACGCAGATGCAACAATACAGCCGAAACCAACCAATTTCGACCTTGCCGAATACACCTGCGTATTGCGCAAAGGCGACCCGATACTTGCTATGCATATCCCGCAGGGCGAACCGATGAATCATGCCGATTGCCAAGCGTCGTTTGAGCAAGCAAAGGCGTTCTTCCCGCAAAAGCTGGGCTATGAATTCAAGGCATACACCTGCTGGTCGTGGCTGCTGGACTCCTCATGGACCGACCTGCTCGAGCCTAAAAGCAATATACGCCTCTTCTCCGAACGCTTCACACGCGTGCCGATCGCAGGCGTACAGCCAAATGGGGCTATAAAATACTTCGTATTTAAGGATTGGGGCGCAGATTTGTCTCAGATGCAGGGCGAAACATCGCTTGAAAAGCTGATACTCGGCAAAATAGCGGAAGGGCATGGATTCAGAGAGATGTCCGGATTTATATTGAATGATTAACGAAAGGCATGGTCGCTATGATAGATATACCGCCGCCCATAATGCGGGCGCTTAATATATTAGAAGAAAATAGTTTCGAGGGTTATCTTGTGGGCGGTTGCGTACGCGATGCTCTGCTTGGCAGCGAGCCGAAGGATTTTGACATCACCACAGACGCACTGCCGCACCAAACCGCCGAATGCTTCAGCGCGTATAAGGTCATTGAGACAGGTATAAAGCACGGCACGGTCACGGTAATGATAGAACATACCCCGATAGAGATCACCACATACCGCATTGACGGCGAATATACAGACAACCGCCGACCAAACAGCGTGACTTTTTCGCGAACAATAAAAGACGACCTGCAAAGACGTGATTTTACCATCAACGCAATGGCGTATCATCCTTCGCGCGGACTTTTGGACTATTTCGGCGGGCGTGATGACCTGCAAAACGGCGTAATCCGCTGTGTGGGCAAGCCAAACAAGCGATTTGGCGAAGACGCGCTGCGCATTATGCGAGCCTTGCGTTTTTCGGCTGTACTCGGTTTTGAAATTGACGGCGCAACTGCCGAAAGCATACACAAAAACCGCCATCTGCTTCGCAATATATCGGCGGAGCGGATTGCGGCGGAGCTAAACAGGCTGATTGTCGGGAAGGATGCGTCGGCAGTGCTGGAAGCATACAGCGACGTTATAGCCGTGTTTATGCCGGAGACAGAGCCTATGATTGGGTTCGAACAACACACAAAATGGCATGTCTACGATGTGTGGCGGCATACGCTTAAAGCGATTGCGTCTGCACCCGCAGACTTGATACTGCGCCTTACTATGCTGTTTCACGATATTGGCAAACCGTCAAGTTTCAGTATGGATGATAACGGAGCCGGGCATTTTTACGGTCACCCAAAAATCAGCGAAAAAATATGCGGCGATATCATGCGCCGTCTGCGGTACGAAAACGCAACCGCAAGCACTGTTGCAAAGCTGGTTCGGTATCACGATACACCTGTTGAAGATAACGAAAAATCGATAAAACGCATGTTGAGCAAGCTTGGCGAGCGCGATTTCCGCCTGCTGCTGAACGTTAAGCGCGCCGATACTATGGCGCAAAATCTCACTTATACAGCGGAACGGCTTCGGCATATCGCGGCGGTAGAGTCTGTGGCAAATACCGTTATTGCGGAGGCACAATGTTTTAGTATAAAAGACTTAGCGATAGGCGGCGGCGACCTGCTTGCATTAGGGCTGTGCGGCAAGCAGATAGGCGATACACTGAATATGCTGCTGGAACAGGTTATTGACGGCGCGCTGGAGAATGAGCGGCAGGTTTTGTTAGCATCTGTTCACACTATCAAAAGCGGCGAAAAATAAATATTGTCTTATGCGGATAGATGTGGTATAATGTTCGGAGTGTGATATTATAATGTCACATAATAATACATAATGAGAGGAATGTTGGTCATGAATGAATTATTTAACACAAAAGATACCACTTCGGAGTATGAGGCGCAGGACATCTCGGCGAATAAAAGCATGTCGATTTTGTCGTATATTGGGATTCTGTTTTTGATTCCCATGTTCACTGCGAAAGATTCAATGTTCGCTAAGTTCCATGTTAAGCAGGGCATTGTATTGTGTGTGCTTGCTTTTGTAGTGGGTATTATCACAGGTATATTAAATGTTGTACTGTCCGTTGCAGGTTTATACATCGTTCTTCTGCTTTTACAGCTTGTTCTGTCTCTTCCTGTTGTAGTTCTTATGGTTCTGGGTATCATGAATGCATCGCAGGGAAAAGCTAAGGAACTTCCGCTTATCGGTAAGTTTGCAGACAAGATTAATATCTAATTAATTTCCGACTAAAATATCCCATGAACAAGTGTCATGGGATATTTTTTTGTCTCTACCTATCTATATACTTCTTCATATGCTTAAGCGCATTCTTTTCCAGCCTGCTCACCTGCGCTTGCGATATGCCAACCTCCTCTGCCACCTCCGTCTGCGTTCTGCCTTGGAAAAAGCGCAGGTTCAAAATATGCTTTTCGCGCGCGCCAATCCGCTTCATCGCCTCACTCAGCCCAATCTGCTCGAGCCATCGTTCGTCGCAGCTTTTTTCGTCGCGCACTTGATCCATCACAAACAGCGTATCGCCGTTGTCGTGGTATATCGGCTCGAACAGTGACACAGGCTCGGCTATCGCGTCGAGCGCAAATACGATATCTTCTTTCGACATCTCCAGCTCTTTTGCTATCTCAGATATTGTCGGCTCCTTGGAATTTGCCGCTGTTAGACGTTCCTTCGCCTGCAGCGCCTTGTATGCGGTGTCGCGCAAGCTGCGACTCACACGAATGCTGTTGTTGTCGCGCAAATATCTGCGTACCTCGCCAATTATCATCGGCACTGCATACGTCGAAAATCGTACGCCTAATGTTAAATCGAAGTTGTCGATAGACTTGATTAACCCTATACAGCCGACTTGAAACAGGTCGTCAGCGTTTTCGCCTCTGTTGTTAAACCGCTGGATAACGCTTAGCACAAGGCGCAGATTGCCGCCTATAAATTCCTCTCTGGCGGCATTATCGCCCTGTTTGATTTTATGAAGCAGCTCCATCTTTTTGTCGTTGCTCAAATTCGGGAGCTTGGCGGTGTTTACGCCGCAGATTTCAACCTTGTTAATCATTATGAACGCCTCCTGTTGGGTATAATACCAATCCAGCAATTTTGCTGTAGATTGATATATGTAAGAAGGGCTCGAACAAAGTTGTATATTATGTAGTATTGTTTTTATTGCTGTAATCGATACCGCTTTGTTAGTATATCTCATATACACAGAGGAATTTGTAGATTTAACAGAGCGATAACACAAAAGTTATCGACAAAATACGGTATGTTGTATTGTGTTTTTACAGTGATTATAGTATAATGTACTAAAACAACTAACAAACTTTTACTATTCGGAGGTATTTCAGATTGAAAAAACTATTTAGCAACAGCAAGCTTATTTTAGCAATATCCGCATTATTATGCGTAATCACACTCTGCACCTTTATCGTTCAAGCAAACAACTCGCCGAATATATATGTTAACGGCAAGCTGATTGACACCCCAAGCTATATCCAAGACGGTGTTACATATGTGCCGCTTCGGGCTGTGAGCGAAAATATGGGCGCGGCAGTTTCGTGGGACCAAGATGCATACGCCGCATACGTAGATTTTTCTTCGGGCGGCAGCATACCTAACACAATATCGAATGTGAGTCCGTCGGTTGTAGCGATAGCGGGCAACTACCGAGGCGGCTCATACACCTCGCAGTACAGCGACAATATTGCCCACGGCGCAGGTGTTGTTATCAAAAGCGGCGGCGAGATATTGACCAATGCACATGTTGTAAAAAATATAGACAATATCACCGTTATACTCCAAGACGGCAGCTCCTACCGCGGAATCATTAAGTATATTGACGAGCCGTCCGACCTGGCGGTTGTTAAAATAGACAAGCTGGGGCTTCGACCCATAACCTTCGCAACAGAATCCGATATCATAGTCGGTACAACAGTAATCGCTATCGGCACACCCATCTCGCTTTCGCTCAGAAACTCGGCGTCTGCGGGCATTATAAGCGGTATGAACAGAGGTATCGACAGCGATTACGCGCTTATACAGACCGACGCGGCTATCAACCCGGGCAACAGCGGCGGTCCTTTGGTGGATATATCCGGCAGACTGGTTGGTGTTAACTCCGCCAAATATTCGGGTGTTGGCATCGAAGGTATGGGATTTTCGATCCCTGTCGACACCGTTACATACGTGCTTGCGCAGTTTGAGGCACACGGAAAGGTGCTTCGCCCTAATATCGGCGCAAAATTCGAAGAAAGCTGGGAAGCCCGCCACGGACTCCCCACCGACCAAGGGATAAGCATAAAATCGGTTAACGAAGGCTCGCCCGCCAAACAGGCAGGCTTAGCGGTAGGCGATACCGTTCGCGCAATAAACGGCATTGGCATACACAGTATTGTTGAGTGGAACGAAGCAGTAAAGATGTTAGACATAGGCAGCAGCTACAATTTAACAGTACTGAGAGGAGATGAAACTATAAGCATAACCGTAACGCCTGTATTTGAATAGTTTTACAAATATATCATATTAAGGAGAACACTCAAATGAAAAAATTTAGTAAAATAACAGCAATAATCATCGTTGCAACATTAATGCTTACCATGCTCCCTTCGGCAATATACGCTGCCGACTCCTCCATCGAAAAGGTTGAGATAGTCTTTAAAGTAGGCGACAGCACTCTTATGATAAACGACAATCCTGTTACAGTTGAAACTCCGTTTATTGTAGAAGGCACCACAATGGTTCCCCTGCGCGTTATAACGGAAGCGTTCGGCACCGAGGTTAACTGGGAAGGCGAAACAAAAACGATAACCCTGCTGTATGACGATGTTACCATTGTGCTTCAAATCGGCAATATTACAGCAACCGTTAACAATTATGAGCAAACCCTGCTTGAAGCGCCTGTTCTAAGCGAAAACGGCTCCACTATGGTTCCGCTCAGATTTATATCGGAAACCTTCGGCGCAGATGTTGGCTGGGATGAAAAAACCTCGGGTATTACTGTTGTAAAAGAAAAAATCGGCGGTTCTGCAATTGTAAACGCCGCGATAACCAATGCCCTTGTGGGAGACAGCTTTTACGGCTGGCAGATCGCCCGCCCAAAGAATATGTCGCTCGAATACAGAGGTTTTGACGGCACTACCACAATTTTTGCCGGAGAAGACGACGAAACCCTATTGATGATAGTCGCAGAACCAAGGCTTGATTCGGAAACACTTGACACATTATACAGCGATATTAGGGAGGGCTTCTCGAAGTCTACCATTATGAAAGCGGATAAGATTCCTGCCGCATACGACACCGGGACAGTGCATCTGCAAGCGAAGGACAAGATGTTTTATACCGAATACAAAGGTATACTAACCACTAAATTTTCATTTTCGCTAATCCTCATAAGCGAGATTGATTTGAGCGACGAAGCGCGCCGCGCATATTCGGATATACTCGAAACATTCAAGCCGGAATTTAGCAGTAACAATGATATACACGATTTTTCTAATGTGAAAGACGGATTCAGGGTATATAAAGACGACAAATATAAGGTAGAATTCAAGGTTCCCGCCACATGGGTTAAAACATCTGACGAAAGCAAAGAAAACGTTATATCTTTCAACGGATTAGACTCAAAAGGTTCATACTCAGGCGCTATGGCTCTGGGTATATACAGCAAACCGACAGATATGAGCTTAACCCAATGGGCTGCAAAAGAGCGCGATGAAGCGATTAGATACTACAGCAAATCCGCATACACAGCCACTTCGGTAGAAACCAAAAACATCGGCGGTATAGACGCCGCGGTTTATGAATACACCTATACGCTGGACGAAAAATCGAAAAACTACACGCTTACCGATATGTTCTTCTATATTGGAGATTACGCCTATAACTTCACAGTTTACAACAACTCGCCTATAACAAGCGTAGCAACATCCAATATCGCAAGTTCGTTTAAAGCAGAAGAAATCAGCGGCTCAGAGGTTGGCAGCCTATTGTTTGAATTCCAAGAAACCGAAGAAAAGGCTTCCACAATTACAAGCAAATCAAAAGCATGGAGTATTCCGCTAAATTCCACTTGGGAGCCGGGCTCAGCAATCCACAGCGGCGGATATGAGCTATACTATCACAACCCCACAGGAAGTATGCTTGAAATCCACCTCTTTGATAACGTTGACGCAAACAAATTAAACATAGCAAGCGCATTTAAGGATATACTCAAGCTGGAAACTTCGAACGCATCTGCGGAAAAAATAACCGATATTAAAGAAGTTTCGCTGTCGTTCAAAACATTTTATAAGTTTACTTACAAAATCAGTATGGATGACGTTGAAATGTATGTTACACACTATATGTTTAAGATAGCAGACAGATTATTTGACGCATACTTGTATGTGCCTTCGCAAAAATACTATGACGGACCGATATCAAAAGAAGCAGAAGCGGCAATGAACGATATGAAATTGTTTTAAAGGACGGATATATTTATGATAAAACTAGGCTTGCTCGGCACAGACAGCACCCACGCAACACATTTCGCAAGTATAGCAAAAAATTACCCCGACATACAGTTTACACATGTATTCGGGATTGATGCCGCAGAAACCGCCGCTGTTGCCGCGGCGGGCGGTATTGCGCATATTGTTGCTGACCCTTCCGATATGCTTGGCAAAGTAGACGGCGTTATGATGGTGTTTCGCCACGGCGATTTGCATATGCAATACGCTATGCCGTTTATAGAAAACGGTGTGCCGATGTGGATAGACAAGCCGTTTACCATATCGTGCGGCGAAGCACGGCAGATGCTGGATGCAGCGGCGAAACATAAAACACCTCTGACCGGCTGTTCCACGTATAAGTACGCGACCTTCCTAGACGAAATAAGAGCCGAGCTGCAATCAGGCAGACTCGGCAAGATATATTCCGTGGTTATGGACTACAATATCTTCCTCGACAGCCCCCACGGCGGCATACATTTCTACGCCTCGCACCTGATAGAGATGTGCTGTGAGCTGTTTGGCTTCGATATACGCAGTGTGGAAGCATGGGAGAAAAACGGCAACCTGCTTGTACGTCCAAACTACAGCGAAGTGGATGTTTTGCTGAACTACACAAAATACTGCACAGAGCATTTCGCCGTTGTAATAGGCGAAAATGGCAGTATCAGCGTGCCGATAGATTTTATACACGACACGTATATCAAGGCGTTCGAGGTGTTTATCGACATGATTAAAACAGGCGCTATGCCGTTTGATCCGGAAAATATGTATAAGGTGACGGCGATTACAGGCGCGATAGAGAAGGCAATGAATGTGGGCAAGGTTGTGGATGTAGTGTATTAGCGTTCGCCCCCACCCTACACCACAAACCCGCCGTTCATACTCACCACCTGCCCCGTTATAAACGCCGCATCGCGGCCGCACAAAAACCGTATTGCCGCCGCGACCTCCGCAGGTGTACCCATACGACCGAGCGGCGTATCTTCGGCGATTGCGGCAATATCCGCAGCCTCCAGCGCGGTGTTCATATCTGTATCTATCACGCCCGGCGCCACGCAGTTTACACGTATGCCAGACGCGCCCACTTCCTTTGCAAGCGCCTTTGTGAAGCCGATTACAGCCGCTTTCGACGCAGAATACGCCACCTCACACGACGCGCCCACCATGCCCCAAACCGAGGATACATTCACAATGCATCCTCTTTTTTTTGCGACCA